>WNFJ01531507.1_pt2 | contig 31933 bp, 35 predicted proteins | sample 5400461 | NCBI WGS metagenome assembly WNFJ01 (sample SAMN13153349, study PRJNA577476) | soil metagenome | isolation source: 115 cm saprolite on Douglas fir-dominated hillslope | place: USA:California | collected 2013-09-17
ATCGTCGTGCCATGGGTGTCCTTGGCCAGGACCCCAAGCTCGGCGAGCCGCTCGCAGGCCTCGCGCCCGGGAAGCGACGCGAACTCGACGCCGGCCCACAGCCCCCGCCCGCGCACGTCGCGCACGGCGGACTCGGGCAGCGCCGACAGCCGGTCGTGCATGTGCGCGCCGAGCTTGGCCGACCGCTCCTGGAACTCCCCGGTGGCGAGCATGGCGATCACCTCGCGCCCGACCGCGCAGGCCAGCGGATTGCCGCCGAACGTGGAGCCGTGCTGGCCCGGCCGGAACACGCCGAGGATCTCGCGGGAGGACACCACGGCGGACACCGGCACGATGCCGCCGCCTAGCGCCTTGCCCAGCACGTACACGTCCGGAACCACGTCGTCGTGCTCGCAGGCGAACGTGGTTCCGGTCCGGCCCAGGCCGGACTGGATCTCGTCGGCGATCATCAGCGCGCCGCGCTCGGAGCAGATCTCGCGCACGCCGGCCAGGAACCCGGGCGGCGGCACCACCACTCCGGCCTCGCCCTGGATCGGCTCGACGAGCACGCCGACCACGCGGTCATCCACGGCGGCGGCCAGCGCGTTCAGGTCCCCGTAGGGCACGACGGTGAACCCCGGCGTGAACGGCCCGAACGAGGCCCGGGAGCCCTCGTCGCTGGAAAAGCTGATGATCGTCGTGGTGCGCCCGTGGAAGTTCCCGTCGAAGGCCACGATCACGGCCTCGCCATCGGGCACGCCCTTGACCTCATACCCCCACTTGCGGGCGGTCTTGATCGCCGTCTCCACCGCCTCGGCGCCGGTATTCATCGGCAGCACCATCTCCATGCCGGCCAGCGCCGCCAGCTCGGCGCAGAACGGGCCGAACTGGTCATGCTCGAACGCCCGGCTGACCAGGGTGACCCGCTCCAGCTGGCGCTGCGCCGCGGCCACCAGCCGGGGATGGCGGTGCCCGAAGTTGACCGCCGAGTACGCGGCGAGCAGGTCCAGGTAGCGACGGCCCGCGACGTCGGTCACCCAGGCGCCCTCGGCTTCGGCGATCACCACCGGCAGCGGGTGATAGTTGTGAGCGCTGTGGGCCGCGGCCTGCGCGCGCAGCTGTTCCGCCGTGGGCGTGCCGTCGCTGCCTGACATGTTCATCCTCCCGGAGACCGGAACTTGTGACTCGTGAAGCTGTTAGTGAAATTGTGACTCGTGAAGCGGCTGGTGAAACTCGTGCAGCTTATGCAGCTCCTAGTGCAGCTCGAGGGTGCAGCACTTGGGACCGCCCCCGGCGGCGAGGAATTCCGACATGTCCACCCCCACGGGCTCGAAGCCTTTATCCGCGATCTGGGTCGCGAGCCCGGTCGCCTGCTCGGGCAGGACGACATGCCGGCCGTCGCTGATCGCGTTCAGGCCGAGCACGTCGGCGTCCTCGTCCTTCGCCTCAATCAGCTCCGCGAATAGGCCGGCCAGCGCCGCCCGGCCGGCATCGTCGAACGCGGCCGGGTAGTAGGCGGCGGTATCGGCGTCGAGGACGCACAGCGCGGTGTCCAGATGGTAGAAGCGCGGGTCCACCAGCCGGACGCTGAGCACGGGCAGGCCGAAGAGCCCCTCGAGCTCGCTCTTGACCGCCTCGTCGGTACGGAAGCCGTGGCCGGCGATGATCGCCCGGCCGGTGAAGGCGATGTCCCCCTCACCCTCGTTCACGCTGCGCGGCAAGACGCCGGTGTAGCCGCTGCGGCGGAGCCAGGCCAGGTACGCCGGGCCCTCGGCCGCTCGCTGCGGATGCCGGAACCGCGCGCCGAGCGCTGCGCCCCCTATGACGGTGGCGCCGTTGGCCGCGAAGACCATGTCCGGCAGGCCAGGCCGGGGGTCGATGGTGTGCACGACATGCCCGAGCCGGATGAAGGTCTCCCGCAGTTGCCACCACTGGTGCATGGCCAGAGCAGTATTGACGGGTTCATCCGGGTTCATCCATGGATTGATGGCGTACTCGACCGCGAAGTACCGGGGCGGGCACATCAGGTACGTCCTGGTGCGCGCGGCGCGGTGCCGGGCGCCATCCGTCTGCGTCATCTAGCCCCCACGATGATCTAGGTCCATCTACAGCGTAGGAGTCGAAGACGGGGCCGAGCAGACGCACGTTATGTGTATCGACGACGATTCGTTGCGTCCTTCGCGTTCAGGCCGTTGAATTGTTGCGCCGAAGGGACGCTGCCTCAACCTCCAGGGCGTACCGTCCAGGCCTGGCCGTCGGCGGTGTCCGTAACCGCCACGCCGAGGGCGGCCAGCTCGTCGCGGAGCCGGTCGGCCGCGGCCCAGTCCCTGGCCGCCCGGGCGGCCTGCCGGGCGGCGAGACGCGGCCGTGCCCCGTCGGGCAGCGGCGGCTCGGCGGGCGCGCGGCCGATGTCGCGAGCCAGGTCGAGCCCGAGGAGCTGGTCGGCGTGGGCGAACGACTCGAACTTCGATCCCGGCGGGACATTGCGGTCCTTCTCGAGGAGGCGCAGCGCTCGCAGGGCCGCCGGGGTGTCCAGGTCATCATCGAACGCGGCGGCGATCTGAGCGGCCGCCGGGCCGTGCACCGGCTTGCTGGGCGAGCACGCCCACTCCGCTACCAGTTCACGCCACCGGCGCAGCGTCCGGTCCGCGGCGTCCAGGGTGTCCCAGGTGAGGTTCATCTGCTGCCGGTACCGATGCTCAAGGAACGCCAGCCGCAGCGCCAGCGGGTCCAGCCCGCGATCGGCCAGGTCGGCCACCAGCACCACGTTCTGACTGGACTTGGCCATCTTGCGCCCGTCGACCAGCAGGTGCTCGCCGTGCACCCAGTGCCGGACCACCTCGTGCCCGGTCACCGAGTTCGACTCGGCCCGCTCGTCCTCGTGGTGCGGGAAGCGCAGGTCGATGGCGCCGGTGTGGATGTCGATGACGTCGCCGAGGTAGTGCCGGGACAGGGCGGAGCACTCGGTGTGCCAGCCGGGGAACCCGGTGCCCCACGGGGCGGGCCAGGTCAGCTCCCGGTCGGCCGGCGCGCCCTTCCAGAGCGCCCAGTCGGCGTGGAAACGCTTTTGCGCGCTCCCCGCCGCGCCCGTCCCGCCCGCCGCGCCCGTCCCGCCCTCGCCGACCCGGTGGCCTTGACGCGAGCGGGCGGGGCGCAGGTCGGCGAGGCGGTTGCCGGACAGCTCGCCGTAGGAAGGAAACGATCGGGCGTCGAAGTACACCGACCCGTCAGGCGTCGGGTAAGCGTGCCCGGCCTCGATCAGCCCGGCGATCATGTCGATCATCAGGCCGATCCAGTCCGACGCGCGCGGCGAGTGTTCGGCGGGCCGGAGGTTCAGCGCAGAGCAGTCGGCGCGGAACGCGTCCTCGTAGAACCTGGCCACCTCCAGCGCGGTCCGGCCCTCCGCGCGGGCCTGGGCCAGGACCTTGTCCTCCTCGCCGCCAGGGCCGTTTGAGGCAGGGCCGTTTGCGGCAGGGCCGCTTGTAGCGCCATCGTCGGCGAGGTGCCCGACGTCGGTGATGTTCTGGCAGGCCAGGACCGCGAGGTGGTGCCGGTGCTCGGCGTTGCGCCGGATCAGGTCGGCGAGCAGGTAGGTACGCAGGTTCCCGACGTGCGCGTGGCGGTACACAGTGGGCCCGCAGCTGTACATCCGCAGCAGGCCGCCCCGGGCAGGCTCGATCGCCTGGACCTGCCTGGTCCGCGTGTCGTAGAGCCGGAACACCCGCCCAGCCTAGATCAGCGCCGGGTTATATCGGCACGGTCAGGCCAGCGCGGCGAGACGCGCGGCCGCGGCGGCGATCCGCTCGTCGGTCGCGGTGAGCGCCACCCGGACATGCCGCCTGCCTGCCGGGCCGTAGAAGGAGCCCGGCGCGACCAGGATGCCGGCCTCGGCGAGCACCGCCACCGATTCCCAGCAGTCGCGGTCGGGATGAGCGGCCCACAGGTACAGGCCGGCCTGCGAATGCTCCACGGCCCAGCCCGCCGCCGCCAGGGCCGGGCGCAGCGACGCCCGCCGCGCCGCATACCTGGCCCGCTGGGCGTCGGCATGGTCATCGTCGCTGAGCGCCGCGGCCGCCGCCGCCTGAACCGGCCCGGGCACGATCATCCCGGCGTGCTTGCGGATCTCCAGCAGCTCAGCGATCAGCTGCGGGTCACCGGCCACGAATCCGGCCCGGTAGCCGGCCATGGTGGACCGCTTGGACAGCGAGTGCACCGCGAGCAGGCCCGCGTGCGACCCGTCACACGCGTCGGGGTGCAGTACCGAGACGGGCCGCTGCTCCCACGCCAGCTCGATATAGCATTCATCCGACGCGACCACGGTGCCGCGCTCGCGTGCCCACACCACCACCTGGCGCAGGTCATCGGCGGGCAGCACCCGCCCGGTCGGATTGGACGGCGAGTTCAGCCACCACAGCCGCACGGGCCCGGAACCGGTAATGGCTGACGACCCCTCCAGATCCCCTGGGTCGTCGAGGGGCACAGACCGAGCCCCGGCCAGCCGCGCGCCGACATCGTAGGTCGGGTAGGCCAGCGCAGGATGGACCACCACGTTGCCGGGACCGCAGCCGAGCAGGGTCGGCAGGGCCGCGATCAGCTCCTTGGTGCCGATCACGGGCAGCACGGCGTCCGGGTCGACCGTGACCTGATGCCGGCGTGCCAGCCACCCGGCGGCCGTCTCGCGCAGCGCGCGAGTACCAGCGGTCGCTGGATAGCCTGGCGCGTCCGAAGCCGCGGCGAGCGCCTCGCGCACCCGGGCCGGAACCGGGTCCACCGGGGCACCGACGGACAGGTCAACAAGGCCGCCGGGATGAGCCAGCGCCCTGGCCTTGTAGGGCTCGAGCTCGTCCCAGGGAAACACGGGCAGCCGCGCGCCGAGAGCGGACGCTCCGCGCCGCCGGTCAATGGGCAGGGCTCAGTGCCCTTCCCCCTGCGGTGGCAGCGCTGCCACCAGCGGGTGATCCCGGCCGATCTTGCCGGTCTTGGACGCACCGCCCGGCGAGCCGAGGTCGGCGAAGAAGTCGACGTTGACCCGGTAGTAGTCCTTCCACTGCTCGGGCACGTCGTCCTCGTAGTAGATCGCCTCGACCGGGCAGACCGGCTCGCAGGCACCGCAGTCGACGCACTCGTCCGGGTGGATGTAGAGCATGCGCTCGCCCTCGTAGATGCAGTCCACGGGGCACTCCTCGATGCATCCCTTGTCCAGCACATCGACGCAGGACTCGGTGATGATATATGTCACTTCCCAGACTCCTCTTCCGTCCCCACAGATCGCAGGGTATCAGCCGAGCTCGACGCTTTCCGTGGGTGTGGGGGACTGTGAGCGAGCCCATCCTCGCGCGCTGTTGGCCGCGGTCCACCGGTAGCCCTCGTATCGCACATCAGTGATCTGGTACTGCTGCGCGTGCGACACCAGCCAGGCCGCCACCGCCCACCCGTTGCGGGCACTTCCGACCTGCACGCTCAGCACGGGATCCGCGGTAGCGCGGGCGGAATGCGCGCCGAACGTCTGCGTCAGCCCCGCCTCGGCGGCGCCGAGGCGGGCCCTCCCGGTGATCTTCTGGGAGTACCAGCACGAGACGGCGTGCGGGACCTGCCCGGTGAAGGCGCGGGCCATCCGCGCGGCCAGCAGCTGGTACTGCTGGTAGGCAGCACCGTCAGCGCTGTGCTGCACCGCCTGCGCGGCCTGGTAGACGGGCAGCCGCAGGTACCCGGGAACCTTGGTGAGCGCCCCGAAGAATCTCGACGTCGCGTACACCGGGTTCTCGATCTGGCTGGGCTTCCCCCAGCCCTGCGACGGCCGCTGCTGGAAGACCCCGACCGAGTCCCGGTCGCCGTAGGTCAGGTTCTGCAGCTTCGACTCCTGCAGGGCGGCAGCGTAGGCCACGGTGACCGCGCGGGAGGGCAGGGCGTCCCGCTGCGCGACGCCCGCGATCGTGGCGGCGATCCCGGCCTGGCCCGGGGCCAGGGTGATCACCTGGCCGTCGCCCGTCGCCTCGCAGGCGCTGCCCTTGAGCAGCGGCGTGACCCGCTGGAACGCCAGGTACAGCCCCAGCACCAGCATCAGGGCGATGACGAGGCTGACTCCCGAGATCCCGCGGCGCCTGAGACGGCTTTTCGGCACCCTCCGAAGTTACCCGCTGCCTGCGCCGCCCGCCCGCAGGCAGGGAACCCGACATAAGTTCCCGAACGTAAAGAGCGCCCGGCCCCGACCGCCCCGGGCCCGGGCCGGGACCAGTCCGGGATGGCCGGCGCGCCGACACCGCCGGGCGCGGCCCGGCTACGTTAGGCGGTCATGAGCGCGCCTTCAGAGCCGCGCCGTCGGCTGCGCCGTCAGGGGCCAGCGACGCTGCGCGGCAAGCACATCCCGAAGACCACCACCGACCAGCGACTGCTGGACCGGCGCGGTCCCAGCGACTGGGTGCACACCGATCCGTGGCGAGTGCTGCGGATCCAGGCGGAGTTCGTCGAGGGCTTCGGGCTGCTGTCGGAGCTCGGCCCGGCCGTTTCGGTCTTCGGGTCGGCGCGCACGCCGCCAGGGACCCTGGACTACGACCGCGCGGAACGGATCGGCGCGGGCCTGGCCAGGGCCGGCTACGCAGTGATCACGGGGGGCGGCCCGGGGATCATGGAGGCCGCGAATAAGGGGGCGGTGAGCGCCAATGGCGTATCGGTCGGCCTGGGAATCGAACTGCCCCAGGAAGTGGGCCTGAATGAGTACGTGGAGATCGGACTGGAGTTCAGGTACTTTTTCGTCCGCAAGACGGTGTTCATCAAGTACTCGCAGGCCTTCGTGGTGCTGCCGGGCGGGTTCGGCACGCTGGACGAGCTTTTCGAGGCACTCACGCTAGTGCAGACCGGCAAGATCACTAAGTTCCCCATCGTGCTCGTCGACGGCGAGTACTGGTCGGGCCTGCTGTCCTGGATCCACGGGACGCTGCTGGCCCAGGGCAAGGTCTCGGCCGCCGATCCGGACCTGTTCCGGATCGCCGACGATCCTGCGGAGGTCGTCCGGATCATCATGGAGGCGCACCACCCGGACGGCCCAGGCGGGCCCGGCCCGGTCGGCTGATCCGGGCGTTATGCGGCCCTCCCCGGGCACGCCGGCATAGGTCAGAGCATGGGACGATTCTTGTTGTGCCCGTGGTGCTGCTCATGGCCGCCGCCGTTATCCTCGTCGGCGTGATCGTCGTCGCCATGGGCCGCGGCGGGGAGATGGCGGAATTCACCGCCGATGTCCGGCCGGTCGACACCGACATCGAGACCGCCACCGACGTCGCGCTGCTGCGCCCGCCCGTGGCGCTGTGGGGATACGACAAGCGGTCCACGGACGAGGCGCTCAACCTGGTCGCGCGGACGGTGACCGAGCGTGACGTCGAGATCGCGACGCTGCGGCGGCAGATCGCTGACATGCAGTCGGCCAGGGAGCCGGGCGCGGCCGCGCAGCCGGGCCAGGGCGGTCCCGGCTCGCCCGCGTCGCCGTTCCTGCGCCGCCAGGCCAGCCCGGCGGAACCCCCGCCTGCGGAAAAGCAGCCGTGGTCGGCCTGGGATCGGCTCGGCCCGGCGTCGCCGCCAGGTCAGGGCGAGCCCGCGGAGCCGGAGGAGACCAGGTGAGCGTCGTGCCGGAGGCGCGCAGATGAGCGTCGTGCCGGAGGCGCGCAGATGAGCGTCGTGCCGGAGGCGCGCAGATGAACACGGCCGCGCCGGGAGCGGAACCGGGGCCCGACGGGCTCCCGCGCTGCCCCTGGGCCCTGGGCAGCGACGAGTACCTCACCTATCACGATGAGGAGTGGGGCCGTCCGGTTCACGACGACACGGGCATGTTCGAACGGCTCTGCCTGGAGGCGTTCCAGTCCGGGCTGTCCTGGCTGACGATCCTGCGCAAGCGGGAAGGGTTCCGGTCCGCGTTCGGCGGGTTCGACATTGAGGCCGTGGCCGAGTACGGCCCCGACGACGTGACGCGGCTGCTGGCCGATCCGGGCATCGTCCGGAACCGGGCCAAGATCGAGGCCGCCATCGGCAACGCGCGGGCCGCGCTCACGCTGCCCGGCGGGCTGGCCGCGCTGGTCTGGAGCTATGCGGGTGGTCAGGAGAGAGCCCCGGTGACCTTGGCCGACGTGCCTTCCTGGACGCCCGGCTCGAAGGCGCTCTCCAGGGAGCTCAAGCGGCACGGGTTCTCGTTCACGGGGCCGGTGACCGCGTACGCCACCCTCCAGGCGTGCGGCGTGGTCGACGATCATCTAGAGTCGTGTTTTCGCCGCGGTGCTTACCGTTCCTGACGCCGGTGCCATCATCGTTGGCGAGCTGGCGATGAATGGCAGAAACCAATGGCCCCCGGCTGACTCACGGCGTCTTGTGCATCCCGCGTAGCATGCCAGAGTGAGTATTGGGGGGCGACGGAGGCGTTATGAGCGATGCCCAGTATGTCCCCCCCGGCGTGGACCCCACCAGGCCCACCGCGGCCCGGCTCTATGACTACTACCTGGGCGGGACGACCAACTTTGCGGCCGACCGGGCGGTTGCGGAGAGGCTGAAGGCCGACGTTCCAGACCTGATCGATGCGGTGTGGGCCAATCGGGGCTTCCACGGGCGGGCGGCGGTATGGCTGGCCAGGCGGGGGATCCGGCAGTTCATCGACATCGGGTCGGGACTGCCCACGCAGAACAACACCCACGAGGCGGTGCACAAGGTGGCCCCGGAGGCCCGTGTGGTGTACGTGGACAACGACCCGATGGTGGCCGCGCACGCTGACGCCCTGCTGGCTGAGGACGGGACCACGGCGGTTATCACCGCGGACCTCCGGGATCCGGGCGCCCTGCTGGGCCACCCGAGTCTGCTGGCGCTGATCGACCTCGCCGAGCCTGCGGGGGTGCTGATCACCTCGGTGATGCACTTCGTGCCCGACGAGATGGATCCATGGGGGATGGTGGCCCAGTACATGGCCGCGGTCGCGCCCAATAGCTACCTGGTCTTGTCCCACGGGACCTACGACAACATTCCGCCGCGCGCGGTTCAGGCGAGCCTGGACACCTACGCCAGGAACACCGAGCCTGTCTACCTGCGGCCGAAGGCCGAGGTAGAACGGTTCTTCGACGGGCTCGAGCTCGTGCCGCCCTATACGGACGCTGATCCCGGCGTCACCTACGCGGGCTTGTGGGGTGCCGAGGATCCGGTGGCCGCAGACAGCGACGGGTCGCGCGGGTTCTATTGCGGCGTCGCCCGGCGCCCCGCCCCGTCCGCCGGGTGATCGCCGGGAGGCACGATGACCGAGACCAAAGCCAGCCAGACACTGCCCGGCGTTGATCCGGCGGTGTCAACCCCGGTCAGGCGGCATGACGCCCGGCTGCACGGTGGCCACGACAGCTGCCCGGCGCCCGGCGAGTCCGCGGACCGCGCTGCGGGCAGGCTCCGGTGAGTGCCAAGCCCACCGCGGCTGGGCTCGGCATTGATCTCGACGCACAGGACTGGCGGCGCTCCAGCGACGGGGATGACGCCCTCGAGATCGCGTTCGTCGGCGGGGCGGGCCGCGGTACGGAAACGGAATGGGTGCTGATGCGCGTGGCGGGGGACCCGGAGGGCCAGGTCCTCGTCTACGACCGCCACGAGTGGGAGTGCTTTCTCGATGGTGTGCGGGGCGGCGAGTTCGACGACGCGGCCCGCTGAGCGTGCTAGCCCGGGGATCTCTGGCGCCGGAGTCGGCCGCGCCGGACCGTTGTCAGGGCCGTTCCCCTGCCGCTCCGGTCCCGTCTCGCAGTAGTCCCCCGCCTCTCCGGTCCCGTCTCGCAGTAGTCCCCCGCCTCTCAGGTCCCGTTTAACGGTGGTTCCCCCGCCGTTCGCGTCCGTTTCACGGCTGCTCGCCCGCCGTTCCCGGGCATTCCAGGTGGTGCCCCCGGCCGCTGAGGCATCCGATATCCAAACGATGCCGAACCGAGGCTCAGCTGATGACGCCAACGTTTGTGATTCACAACTTAAGTAGGGCTATGCTGAAAGTGACGTCCTGTCAAGGAGGCAATCGCGGATGAGCGACGATGCCTACGGGGCAACCGTCGCCAAGCGGCGGCTGGCCCGCCGCCTCACCGAGCTGAGAAGCGCGTCAGGGCACACCGCCAATCATGTCTGCGACCTGCTGGACTGGGGCCGGGGCAAGGTCGGGCGGTTCGAAGCCAACCACTGGAAGCGCCCCGAGATGAGCGACATCAGGGACCTGCTGCGGGTCTACGGGGTCGACGAGGGCGAGCGTGAGGAGCTCGAGGAGCTCGCCATGCGGGCGCGGGCCAGGCCCTGGTGGCGGGACTACTCGGACGTGTTCGAGAACGAGTTCCCCGGGTTTGAGAACGATGCCGTCCGGATCCGGGTCTTCATGCCGCTGGTATTGCCCGGGCTGCTGCAGACGAGGGACTACATGGAAGCGCTCTGGCGGGCTGGCTCAAGGCCACCCGCCTGGCAGCGGCAGGCCATGGAGGCGCGGCTGCGGCGGCAGCAGATCCTGGACCGCACGTACGGCACCGTGCCCAGGGTCACCGCAGTGATCACCGAGGCGTCGCTGATGTACCGGTGGGGCGCGAAGGCGGACCGCCTCCAGCAGATCGAGCATCTCATCGAGCTCGGCGATCGTCCCAACATCGAGTTGCGCATCCAGCGCTTCGGCGACGGCCCGCCCCGGGGCGTGCATTCCATGGTCAACATCCTCGACCTGCCGGACGAGGAGCCGAGCCTTGTCTACCTGGAGACCGACGTGACGATTCAGGAGGTGAGCAAGCCGGAGGAAGTGGCCAACTACGTTCATGATTTCGCTCGTGCCGCCGACGGGGCACTCGTGCCCGCCGACACCACGGCGTATCTCAAGCAACTAGCGGAACAACTGGAGTGAGCATGTCCGACCTGTCTCGAGCCGTCTGGCGGAAGGCCAGCAGCAGTTCACACAACGGAGGCTGCGTGGAGATCGCGGCGAACCTGCCCGGCGTGATCGCCGTCAGGGACAGCAAGCGGCCGGAGGATGGCGCCCGCGTGGTCGGCAGGGCGGCGTTTGCCGCGTTTCTCGCCGACGCGCGGGCGGGCCGGTATGACCTCGGTGGCCCCGGCGACAGCTGAACACGATCCAGCGCTGAGTGAAGAATCCCCCGGGCTCTCTCCCCGGGGGATTCTTCACGTGCTGAGCCTGTCTCGAGGCCCGGCGGCCCAGCCGTTACGGTCGGTCCCGCCGCGAGTGCGACGTTACCGGCCCGACCTGGGGCCTGACTACCGCGCGCCGTCCGTTCCTTCTTGCCTCAAGGTCATGCTTCCGTCACCACAGCCGCCATGGTTCCGTCACTAGGCGCGGCTAGCCACGCCGATGGAACCGGCCAATAGCTGGTAGTTTTTCTCCCGTTACCATTGCGTACGCTCGTACCCGACTCATAATCTGTGTTTCACAGATATCTGAGTCGGAAAGGCGGAGGAGCATGCTACCGTCGCCCGCCGAGAGCGGGCCGGACCGTCGCGGCGCAGGCGGCCATTCTGCCGCGGACAGCGGCCTGATGGCGGCTCCGGTAGTCGATGCATTCGATTCCGCGGGGTCCATCGCAGAGGCGAGCGTGCGGGCCGGCGGCTGCTTCGCCCGGGCGCTGCCGCTCGATCCGACCTGCGCGGGCGCGGCGAGAAGCTTCTTCCGCGAGGCGGTGGCCGGGATCGGGCTGCCGGGTGACCTGGTTCACGACGGCGTCACCATGGCCAGCGAACTGGCGGCCAACACGCTGCACGCGCAGGGCAACGTGGAGTTCAGCGGGGCCAGCCAGCGGCCGGTGAGCGGCTTCCCCGAGCTGTGGCTGTACGTGCGCGGCACCGGTTCCCGGTGCGAGTTGGTGTGCAAGGTCTTCGACTCGCAACCCGGATGGAAGACGGGCAGCCTGCCGGACGTCAAGGTGCGGTCCAAGGAGGGGGTGAACGGCCGAGGCCTGCAGGTCGTCGACGGGCTGTCAGCCGGCGAGTGGGGCGCCCACCTCACCCGCGGGCGGCTGGGCAGCTGGAAGGTCTCAGGCAAAGCCGTGTGGTTCGCGCTCCGGGTGCCGCCCGCCTGCGATGTCGCCCGTTTCGCCCGACCCGAATTCAGCCCGTGGCAGGCGGTCAGCGAACTGGAGACCATGCTGGGCGACCGTGGCCTCGGAGGCCGGCTGGTCCGGGCTGACGAGCCGAGCGTGGCCATGTCCGTGCTGTCCGTCAGCCGCGACCTGACCGTCTGGTGTCACTCCGGAATGGCCTCCTGGCGCGCCGCGGACGGAAGCTCCCAGCGGCTGGCGCTGACCGACCTCGTCGACGTGGCCGAGCACATCGTCTGGGTGCACGAGGAACTGCGCGACGCGGCGGCCGCCGGCGCGGAGGCCTGACTCGCCTGCCCTGGTAGGTCGGCTGCTCCTGGCGCAGGAACGCAAGCGTCGCCGCGCGTCTCCGCGGGGCCTGGGGCTGCGCCTCCTTCTCCACTGCTCCCCCTCAGATGGTCGGTAAGAGCGCCGATCTCGCCTCCACTTCCCAGTCTCGCCTGGCACTCGCCAGACAGCGAGGCATCGGCGGGAACGCTGATCGTTAGCACCGCGGGCCGGAACTCTGGATAATAGAGGTACTGATCGACATGGTTGTGGCTAGCCGGTCCCGCCGGGAACCGGAGAGGGTGCCGTAGGCCGCGCGAAGTCCCAGCGGCCCCCAGGCAGGAAAGGGGATGCCGGATGGCGGCGATGAAGCCGCGGACAGGTGACGGTCCGCTCGAGGTCACCAAGGAGGGTCGCGGCATCGTGATGCGCGTCCCGCTTGAGGGCGGCGGGCGGCTGGTGGTCGAGCTATCGCCAGACGAGGCCATTGCGCTAGGCGAAGCGCTGAAGACGGCCGTCAGCTGAGCCTTGCCGAAGGCCACCCAGGTGACCCTGCTGCCCGCGGTCGCCCCGCGCTTCCTCGGCTCCTGCCTATCCTCCCCCGTCGGCGGCACAGCTGAGCCTCCTGACCTCACCGCCGTGCCGGTCAGCGCCGAATCCGGGCGGAGCGCTCAGGCCGATCCCGACGGCCCCGGCCCCCCCGCTCCGCGTGTTGCCAGGTGCGCTACTCGGGCCGCTTGACCGCGGCGAGCAGGCCGTCCCCCACCGGCAGCAGCAGCGGCACGAGGCGCTCATCCACCCGGACCTGCTCGCAGAGTTCCCTGACAGCGACCGTGTCCGGGTCGCTGCGGGCCAGGTCGGCGACGCGGTCACCCGATAGCGCGTTGTCAAAGGTCACCACCCCGCCCGGCCGCAGCAGCCGGAGCGCCGCGACCAGGTACTCGGGGTACTCCTGCGGATCGGCATCGCAGAAGACGAGGTCGTAGGCGCCGTCGGCGAGCCGGGGGAGAACCTCGAGGGCCCGACCGCTGATCAGCCGGTAACGGCCGGCGGGGAAGCCAGCGGCAACGAACACGGCGCGCGCCAGCCGCTGATGTTCCGGCTCGACATCGACACTGGTCAGAACGGCTCCGGGGCGCATGCCGCGGAGTAGCCAGAGGCCTGACGTGCCGCAGCCGGTGCCGATCTCGACGACCGACCTGGCGCCGATAGCTGAGGCGACAAAGCGCAGGGCAGCGCCGGTGACCGGCCCGACCGGAGCAGCCCCACCGACCTCAGCGGCGTTCTGCCTGGCCGTGAGCAGGAGCTCATCTTCTCCCGCGAAGTCGTCGACGTAGGCCAGGGTGACCTCCGCGTTCACGATGTCTGCCTCCCCGGGCTGTGCTTCCCGCTCGCCTCCGGGGCGCTTTTGTGGAGCGCACCTCCGGCCCCTCGGCTGTCCGTGCGGAAGCCTAGTGCACCTGCTGTGACCCGGGAACCGGCCCGGCCGTCTCGGCCGTAGACTCCTGCGTCGGAGGCCAAGCCGTCGCGCGGCGAGATCCGGGAAGCCCGGGCGCGGTCATGGCGTTGCACAGTGTGGGAGCGGTGGAAGGGGGATGCCCGTGGACGAGGGCCAGCCGTCGCAGGCTGCCGCCGCCGAGTGGACGCCACCTAGCTGGGATGACGTGGTCCGGGATCACTCGGCTCGGGTCTACCGTCTTGCCTACCGGCTTACCGGAAACACCCACGACGCCGAGGACCTCACCCAGGAGGTCTTCGTACGGGTCTTCCGGTCGCTGTCCAGCTATACGCCAGGGACGTTCGAGGGCTGGCTGCACCGGATTACCACGAACCTGTTCCTGGACATGGCACGCCGCAGGCAGCGGATCCGGTTCGAGGGGCTCGGCGAGGAGACGGCAGCGCGACTCGGTGACGGCGGCCCGTCGCCCGCGCAGGCCTTCGACGATCGGCACCTCGACACCGACATCCAGGCCGCGCTCAAGGCCCTGGGGCCGGAGTACCGGGCCGCGGTCATCCTCTGCGACATCGAGGGCCTGTCCTACGAGGAGATAGCCGCCACGCTGGGGATCAAGCTGGGCACCGTTCGCAGCAGGATCCACCGCGGACGGGCGCAGCTGCGAGCGGCACTCGAGCATCGTCGCCCGAGGCATCCCGGTGAGGCACGCGTGCTGCAGCGGCGGGCCCCCGTGGGGGCCAGACTCGCACCCGGGAGGCAGCCATGACCCATCTCGGGCATCGCCTTTCCGCTCTGATCGACGGAGAGCTCGATGCCGTGGAACGCGATCGAGTGCTTGTGCATCTGGCCGGGTGCGAGCCGTGCCGGGGAGAGGCGATCGCGCTGCGGACGCTGAAGCGGCGGATGAACGCGCTGGGCGGGGCCGCCGCCGATGCGGCACTGACCCGTCGACTGATCGGGCTGGCCCAGCCGGGCAGCCCCTCGTCGCCGGACCAGGCCGGCCAGGAGCCCTGGCCCGGGATGGCGGCATCTGACCCCATCGGGCCGGGACGCGGCGGCCGGGAGGTCCGGCCTGCCTGGTATGTCGCCTGGGGCGCCACTGCCGTGGTCGTGGTCGGCGTGGGCACCGCGGCGTTCCTGGCTGGCGGTGGCACGGCTCAGCCGGGGCCCAGGGTCACGCCAGCGGTAGACACCAATGTCTTGCAGCACGACCTGATGGACGGCGTGGCCCCCGCGCCCTCCCTCCCCGGCCGACTGCGTACGAGCGAGAGCTTCACTTCGCACGCGCCGTGAGCTCGGATTCTGGCAGCGGATGGCCCGCGGCCTGCACCGGCTCGCCTCGTGGATCAACCCGCTGCGCTGATTAGGCCTATCACGTCCGGCTCAGGGGGATGTATGCGTGCAGCGGCGGCCGCAGCCCGTCCCTGACCCGCAGGCCGCCTCGGGGAGGCACACGATGTCCGATGGGTCCGTGCGCGGCAGCGCGCCCGATCCGCCCGGCCCGGATGATCCTCTGGAACCGTCCGCTGCCGCTGATCCCGCTCGTGCCGCTGATCCGTCTCGTGCCACTGAGCCGGCTGACGCCGCCCGGACGGCTCGTGCCGCCGATCCGGCTTGTGCCGCAGATCCGCCCTATCCGGCCGACGTGCCAGATTGGCAGGGCCTGACCGGCTCGTCGCATCTGTACGACCTTTCCGGCCCGGCCGGCCCGCCCGCCGAGGACCCGTTCGCCCCGCCCGGAGGACTCCGGCGGCCCGGCAGGCTGGCCAGATCCAGGCTCATGGTCGTGGCCGTGATCACGATGGTCATATCGGCGCTGGCCGGAGGCCTGATCGGCGGGTACATCAGCTCCTCGGCCGCCGGGACGCAGCCCAGCTACAGCCTGGGGACGGTTCCCCCCGCCCTGACCACCCGCCCGCCGGATTCGGTCGCCGGGATCGCGGCCCGGGTGCTGCCCAGCGTCGTCATGATCAAGGTGGACGGCGCCGAGGGCACTGGCTCCGGCTTCATCATCAGCGGCGGCTACATCGTCACCAACAACCACGTGGTCACCCTGGACGGTCAGCTGACGCACGCCACGCTGCAGGTTGTCTTTAACGGCGGCCAGACGGAGCCTGCCAGGCTGGTCGGCACCGACCCGTATTCGGACATCGCGGTGATCATGCCCCAGCAGGCTCCCCATGTTCCCGCGCTGACGCTCGGCAACTCCACCGGCGTTCAGGTCGGAGATCCGGTCGTGGCCTTCGGCTCGCCCCTTGGCCTGGCCGGCACGGTGACCAGCGGCATCGTCAGCGCGCTGAACCGGCCGCTGCAGACGGCCGCGGGCAGCACGGGCAGCGCTTCCCAGGTCTTCTACGACGCGATCCAGACCGATGCTCCGATCAACCCGGGTAACTCGGGCGGGCCGCTGGTGAATGGGCAGGCCCAGGTGATCGGCGTGACCTCGGCGATCGACACGCTGGGCGGCGACCCGGCGATCGGCGTCCAGGGCGGCAGCATCGGCCTCGGGTTCGCGATCCCGATTAACCAGGCGCGGCTCGTGGCCACTGAGCTCATCAGGACCGGCCAGGCCGCGCACGCCGTCCTGGGCGCGCTCATCAGCACCAGCTACCGAGGAACCGGCGCGCAGATCGCCCTGCTGCGCGTCGGCGGTGTCCCGCCGGTCAGCCCGGGCGGGCCCGCGGCCCGGGCGGGCCTGCGTCCTGGCGACGTGATCATCCGGTTCGCCGGACAGCAGATCGGCAACGCAACCGCGCTGCTCGACGCGGTCCGTTCCCGGCAGCCGGGCACTCGGGTACCCGTCACCTTCACGCGGCACGGCGTCAGCCACACGGCGACCCTCACCCTCGGGTCGGCCGAGTCATTACGCTTCTCAGGGGGGGCCCGCTCCGCGAGTCGACCTTGAAGAGGGTCGTCCCCGCTAGGCCTAGGGCCAGCACTGCCCGCGCGACCTGGGGATGAGGCCGGTGCCTGTCAGCGCCGGCCGGTCCCTGGCCGGTTCCGCCTGATCGGCTGGAGACTGCGGCCGGCGCCGGCCGCTTCTGCCGCTCAAGGCTCGCGGCTTCATGACAAGCGGCCCGACGGTCTACATTGGACTCAGCGGACCCAGTCGCGACGCATATGCCGCGACTCGCCGGAAGATGCCGGAGCCCCCTCGTGTTCGATCTGTCACTGCCCAAGCTCCTCATCCTCGCCGTGCTCGCGCTGATAATCTTCGGCCCCGATCAGCTGCCGAAGATCGCCAGCCAGGCCGGGCGGGCGCTGCGGGACCTGCGCCGGATCGCCGACAGCGCCAGGGCCGACCTCCAGGAGGGCCTGGGCCCGGAGTTCCGTGATTTCGACATCAATGACCTGAACCCGCGCGCTTTCGTTCGCAAGCACCTGCTGGACGACATCGACACAGACCACAACGGCAACGGCAACGGCAACGCAGGCCGGTACTCCGAGACGGAGCTTCCCGAGACACAGTTCTCCGAAACTCCGGGCGCGGCCACGCTGCCGCCCGGCGAGAGCCCGCCCTACGACTCTGAAGCCACCTGACGACTTCGTCCCATTTCATCGTCTTCGTCACGGTAAGCGGTTCGCCAGAGCGGATCATGACCGCCGTGAATGTGAGCTCAGTTCACTCCTGTGTGCAGCAAGGTCACGTTCACCGGCTTCTTGGCCGGGCCACCGGTCACACCGGGGTCAGGCCGAGCGGGCGCCCGGCGAGGCTACGGGACCGGCTGGCCAGCTGGTCGGCGATCGCCGTGAGCTGCCGGGCCGCGGGGGAGTCGGGATCGGACAAGACCAGCGGGGTGCCGCTGTCCCCGGCCTCGCGGAGCCGCATGTCGATCGGCACCTGGCCGAGAAGGGGGACCCGGGCACCGACCACGCGGGTGAGCGTGTCAGCCACGACCTCACCGCCGCCCGTCCCGAACACTTCCACGCGCTCGCCGCAGTGCGGGCATGGCAGGTATGACATGTTCTCAATCACCCCCACCACCCGCTGGTGCAGCTGCGCGGCGAGCGATCCCGCCCGCTCGGCCACCTCGGAGGAGGCGAGCTGCGGGGTGGTGACGACGATCAGCTCCGAGCCCGGGACCAGGTGGGCCGCCGAGATAGCGACATCGCCGGTACCCGGCGGCAGGTCCATCAGCAGCACGTCCAGGTCGCCCCACCAGACGTCGGCGAGGAACTGCTCGAGCAGCCGGTGCAGGATCGGGCCGCGCACCGGCAGCGGCTCGTTGCCGCGCTTCATCATGCCGGCCGAGATCGCGGCCACGCCGTGTGCCGAGGGCGGCATGATCATTTTCTCGACCTGGGTCGGCAGCCCGGTCACGCCCAGCATCCGCGGCACCGAGTGACCGTAGATGTCCGCGTCGAGCAGGCCGACCTTCAGCCCGGCGGCGGCCAGCGCCACGGCCAGGTTCACCGTGACGGACGACTTGCCGACGCCTCCCTTGCCGCTGGCCACCGCGTACACCTTGGTCAGCGAGTCCGGCTTGGCGAACGGGATCACCCGCTCCGGCCTGCCGCCGCGGAGGTTGCTCTGCAGGGAGCGCCGCTGTTCCTCGCTCATCACGTCAAGCTCGACCCGGACCCGGGACACGCCGTCGAGCAGGCTGACCGCCGCGGTCACTTCACGGGTGATGGTGTCGCGCAGCGGGCAGCCGGCCACGGTCAGCCAGACATCGACGCGCACGCTGCCATCGGCGGCGACGTCAATGTCCTTGACCATGCCGAGCTCGGTGATCGGACGGCGGATCTCGGGGTCGTTGACTCCGGCGAGCGCCTTTGTGACCTGATCGATCGTGGGCGGCGCGGACACGACGCGCGGGGTTGCCATGACCCAATGCTACGGAGCCGTCGGCGGCCCGTCGAAAGCAGCGTCCTAGGATCATCGGAACGGAAAGACCGTGGGGTGGGTGCGGCCGGGCCCGGCACGCCGGATGCGGGCGGGCCGGGCCCGCCGTCCGTCTGACCGGTGCGGCACGCGGGGCGGCGTGATTCGGATGCCGGCCGCTGACGGCGGTCCCCTCTCGGAGGTTCTGATGGCGGAACTGCAGCAGGTCGGCCTCCGGCATCCGGCCGCCGAGCTGGTCAGGGATATTCAGCGCAACCGCACCGGGATCCCGCGGCGCGCCTTCGTGGCCGAGGGCCTGTTCGAGAACAACATCGTGCTCGAGGCGGGCGTGGCCGTCGACACGTTCCTGTGGTGCCCGGAGGCCGCGTACTCCGACGAGGCCACCACGCGCAGCCTGCAGCTCGCCGCGCGGGCGCGCCGCGCCTACCGGATCTCGGCGAAGACGCTCCGGTACCTGGCCGAGCGGCCGAACCCGGACGGCCTGATCTCGATCGCCCGGCTGCCGGATACCGACCCCGAGGCGTTGGCGTTCGGGCAAAATGCCCTCATTCTGGCGATTGACGGGATCGAGATCCCGGGAAATCTCGGGACCGTGATCCGCACCGCGGACGCGTGCGCGGCGGACTGCCTGGTGCTGACCAACCGCCGGACCCGGCTGACGCACCCCAAGGTGCTGCGCAGCAGCCAGGGGATGAGCATCAGGGTCCCCGCGCTGGAGTTCGATGAGGTGGCGGACGCGATCTCGTGGCTGGACTCCCGCGGATTCACCGTCTACCTGGCCGACACCGAGAACAGCTCGAACTACCGCAGCTGCGACTTCGCCGGGCGGACGGCCCTGGTCGTGGGCAGCGAGCGTTATGGAATCTCTCCGCCCTGGCACGCGGCGGGCTTCCGCAGGATCGGGATCCCTATGCTGGGCTCCGCGGATTCGCTGAACGTCGCGGTCTCCGCGGCGGTGCTGCTGTACGAGGCGCGAGCGCAGATGAGCAAATGGTGAGCCGGGTGGCGCGGGCGACGGGGGGGCGGCCGCCGGCGGGGCGGGCGCCGGGTGGGGAAGGAGAGCCCATGACGCGGGGCAACCGGTCCAGGAGGTCGTGCCTGGCCGTCCCGGGCAGCAGCCCGCGGTTCCTGGAAAAGGCCCAGGGCCTGAACGCGGATCACGTCCTGCTCGACCTCGAAGACGCGGTCGCGCCGGAGGCCAAGCAGGACGCGCGGGGCCAGGTGGTCGCCGCGCTGCTGTCCGGCCACTGGGCGGGCAAGGTCACCACCGTGCGGGTCAACGGCGCCCTCACCGGGTGGGCCTACCGCGACGTGATCGACATCGTCGAGCAGGCCGGCCAGCACCTGGACGCGATCGTGCTGCCCAAGGTCAGCGGGCCGGACCAGGTCGCGTGGCTCGACCTGCTGCTCGGCCAGGTCGAGCAGGCGACCGGCCTGCAGGCCGGCCGGATCGGGATTGAGGCCCAGATCGAGGACGCGCGGGGGCTGGCTCAGGTGGACGCCATCGCGGGCGCGTCGCCGCGGCTCGAGGCGCTGGTCTTCGGGCCGGCCGACTTCATGGCCAGCCTCGGGATGCGGTCCCTCGAGATCGGCGCCCAGCCGCAGGGGTATGCGGGAGGCGACGCGTTCCACTATCCGCTCCTGCGGATGCTGGTCGCCGCCCGCGCGCACGGGCTGCAGGCCATCGACGGCCCGTACGCCGCGATCGGCGACGACGACGGGCTGCGCCGGGCGGCCGGGTCGGCGGCGGCGCTCGGCTACGACGGGAAATGGGTGATCCACCCGGGGCAGATCGAGATCGTGAACGCCGCGTTCTCGCCTGGCCAGGCCGAATACGACCGGGCTGAGGTGATCCTGGAGGCCTACGAGTACTACACGACAGTCGAGAACCGGGGGGCCGCCCGGCTGGACGGCGAGATGATCGACGAGGCCACCCGCAAGCTGGCCCAGGTCGCCGTGGCGCGGGGCCGCGCCGCCGGCCTAACCAGGACCTCCCGGTTCCGGCCCGCGCCTACCCCGCCGCCCGCGTAGCCCCCGGCCCGCCTCGCCTGACCCGCCCCGCCGGTGGGGTCAGGGCACGGACTCGATGAGGGGGTAGGTGTACGGGGCGCCGTTGCCGCGGGTGCCGCCGGTGCCACCAACCACCCAGCAGCGATTCCCGCAGGCCAGCGCGCTCAGGTAACCGTGGTGGTGGGGGGCGTGCACCGTGACCGGTGCCCAGCCGCCCCCCTGCCAGCGCAGGGCGAGGGGGCGGGACTTGTCGGTCATGCCCAGCAGCCAGCAGCCGTCGGCGCCCGAGCAGGTCAGGTCGACGGGGTAGGCCGGGAGGCTGGTGGCGGCCGGCGTCCAGTTGCGGCCGTTCCAGGTGTCGGTGACGGGGTGGGAGCCGGGGAAAGCCGCCAGGCACAGGGTCGGGCTGGCGCAGCCGAACAGCGACGGGACGAGCCCGGCGTCAAAGCCGGTGCTCGCGGGCGGCTGAAGGCTGCCGCCCGGGACCAGCGGCGGGGCCGGTGCGGGCATCGCCTTCCAGTGACCGCCGGAGTAGCTCGCGGCCGCCGGGGCGCCGCCGAGCAGGCCCAGGGCCAGGCAGCGCCCGGCGGCCGGGCAGGAGATCTGCTCGGGCTGCAGGCCGCCGCCGACCGTGGTCGCGACGCTCCACACCGATCCGTTCCACTGCTCGAGAATGTCCCTGGTCGTGCCCGTATGTGACTGCGCGCCTCCGATCGCCCAGCACGCACTCGCCGACGCGCAGCTAACGTCGTTGAGCTGGCCGCCGTCCAGGGCGGGCGAGGGCGCCAGCTGCCACGCGCCGCCGGTCCAGTGGTCGATGATCGCTGGCCCTCCGGCGGAGCTGCCGCCGACGGCCCAGCAGTCGCTGGCACCGGGGCAGGCGATGGCCTTGAGCGCGTCTTTCCGGGCGGGGAGACCCCGCACGGCCACCGTGCGCCAGTGCCCGGCCGTCTCCAGCCTCAGCAGCGGACCGCGGCTCTCCGACAGCGTGTTGCCGCCCGGAGCGCTGGCCACCTGCCCCACGGCCCAGCACTGCACCGCGTTCGGGCAGGCAATCGCGTTCAGGTAGTTGTCGGGGTACTGCCTGGTGGCTGCGTTGGCGCCGAAGTGATGGATGATCCATCCGTCGGTACCCGCCACCAGGAGGGCCGCGACGATCACGGCGAGGCCGATCACCTGCCGTCGTGACGGCTGGGATGAGCCAGTCATCAGGGCTCGCCGCCGCTGGCCATGCCGCTCATCGGGAAACCCGCCTCCGCTCGCCTGGCGCATCGCCCTGGAATGATATCGGCGAGTGCGGCTCGGCCACGCACGGTGGCTCTGGTTGAGTCACGCACCCCGGGCATGACTCATGTCGGGTAAACGCCCCGGGTGGCCAGGAACTCCGGGAGCCCCTTGGTGAGCGGCAGGAGGGACAGGTCCGCGGCCGTCACCCAGCGCACGTCGTCGGCGTCGTCGCCCGCGGCCAGCTTGCCCCCGGTGACGACCGCGAGGTAGTCCCTGATGTCGATCACCGCCCCGTCCCGGCCCGGCAGCTCCGCCGTCCCGACCAGGCGGCCGCACGCCACCAGCAGGCCGGTCTCCTCGAGAATCTCCCTGACCACCGCCTGCTGGTCGGTCTCGCCCGGCTCGATCCGGCCGCCGGGCAGTGACCACAGCCCGGCGCCGGGCTCGTGACCGCGCTTGATCAGCAGCAGTCGCCCGGCCCCGTCCTTGATCACCGCGCCCACGCACGGGACCCGCCTGGTCGCCATGCGTTCAGTATGTAGGCGTCCATTAAATTCGCGGGCCGGGCGGACGCGGTACTTGACGTCTGGCGGCCGACGCGTAACCGTCAGTTGTCATGAGGACAGCGCCTACCTGCCCGCGATGCGGCGGCCCGGTGCGCGAGCCCAATGCCTGGTCCAGCGCGTGGCAGTGTGACGTGCACGGCGAGGTGCACCCACTGCGGATGGCGTACAGCACGTCCGCCGAAGGGCTGGAGGGGCTGTTGCGCGGTGCGGCAGTCCCGGTGTGGCTGCCCTGGCCGCTGCCCACCGGCTGGCTGGTCACCGGCTTTGCTGGCGCGGGCGACGAGCGGAGCGGCACCCGCGGCTGCGCCGTCGCGCTGTCCGGCCCGAACCCGGTCGGCGGTCCGGGCGAGATGCTGCTGGTCTCCGAGGAGCTCGGGGTCGGCCTGGGGGCCAGGCTCGCCGGCCTGGCCGGGCCCGACCCGGGCAGCGACTTCGCGGCCCGGCCGCCGCACGCCGTCGTCCGGTTCGGTAACCACGAGTTCCCGCTCTGGCATGTGGACGCGCCCGAGCGGGCGGCGTTCGCCGGGGAGATGATGGGCAACTGGCTGTGGCTGATCCTCTGGCCGGACACCGCGGGCATGCTGCTGGTCGAGCCGCTGGAGCTGCGGGACCTGCGCGATCCCGGCCAGGACCTGGACCTCCCGTTCGGCGCGCCGTCGCCGATGCTGCCCAGCTAGAGTCGGGCAGCGTGCGCGCCGACCTGCACACCCACAGCACGGCCTCGGACGGCACCTGCCCGCCCGCCGAGGTGATGCGGCGAGCCCGCGCCGCCGGGCTCGACGTGATCGCGCTGACCGACCACGACACGGTGGCCGGGCACGACCAGGCACGGCGGGCGCTGCCGCGAGGGCTGACGCTGCTGCCGGGGATGGAGCTGTCCTGCCGCCTGGACGGCCACAGCGTGCACATGCTCGCGTACCTGTTTGACCCGGCCCACCCGGAGCTGGCGGCCGAGCTCGCCAAGATCAGGGAGAGCCGCGTGCGCCGCGCCCGGGCGATGGTCGCCCGGCTGGCCGAGCTCGGGGCGCCCGTCACCTGGGAGCAGGTCAGCGCGCTCGCCGGGGACGGCGTGGTGGGCAGGCCGCACATCGCGCGGGCGATGGCCGAGGCCGGAGTGATCGAGTCGCCGGAGCAGGCGTTCGGGCCGGACTGGATCGGCGCCGGCGGCCGGGCCCATGTCACCAGGTACGCGCTTGATCCGGCACGGGCCGTGGCGCTCATCCGGGACGCGGGCGGGGTTGCCGTTCTGGCTCATCCGCGGGTCCCGGAGCGCGGCTGGGCGGTGCCCGACGACGTGATCGCCGGCCTGGCGGCCACGGGACTGTCGGGAATCGAGGTACATCACCCAGATCAGGACCGCTCGCAGCGGATGGAGCTGCAGGCCCTGGCCGACCGCCTCGGCCTGGTCGCCAGCGGCGGCAGCGACGATCACGGGAAACTCACCGGCTACCGGATCGGGTCCGATACGATCACGCGCGATGCATATGAGCGGCTGGTATCGCAGGCGACGGGCGGCACCCCGGTGAGCGGGTGGTGAACTCGTTCTTCGATATCAAGTTCTTCTGGGAAGTCTTCGTCACCCTGCTGGTGATCACCGACCCTCCCGGCATCGTGCCGGTCTTCCTCGGCATGACTCGGGGCCGTCCCGCGACGGAGCGCAGTCGGCTCGCCTGGCAGGCTGCGGTGGTGGCGTTCGGGGTGATCGTGGCATTTGCCTTGTTCGGCCGGTCGATACTGAGCTACCTGGGCGTGGAGCTGCCCGCGCTGCAGACGGCGGGCGGGCTGCTGCTCCTGCTGGTGTCGCTGCAGCTGCTGACCGGGCAGGCGTCCGACCCGGCGGAGCTGGAGCGGTCCAAGGCCAATGTGGCGTTCGTGCCGCTCGGCACGCCGCTGCTGGCGGGACCGGGCGCGATCGTGGCCACGATGCTTTTCGTGCAGCGGACTAACGGCCGCGGGGACATTGTGGCGTTCGGGCTCGCTATTGTCACTGTGATCGTCGTGCTCTGGCTGGCGATGCGGTTCTCCGGCGCGATACTCCGGATACTGCGCGACAGCGGGGCGGAGCTGCTCACCAGGATCGCCGGATTGCTGCTGTCGGCCATTGCGGTGCAGCTGATTATCGGCGCGGTCCGTACGCTCGTTAGGCAGGGCTGAGGCATCGCGGCGGAGGCGCGCAGATGAGCAAGGAGGCAGGTCGTCATGGAGGCGCGGATCGAGCGGGCTGGAACCGCCGTCAACACCTGGATAATCGGCGACGCCGAGGAGGTCATCGTCGTCGACCCGGGCCGCGATGCCGCCCCGGTGCTCGCGGCGGTGGGCGACCGCGAGGTGATGGCGGTGATCTGCACTCACGGACACGCGGGCCATGCCGCGGCCGCGGTCGAGGTGGCGGCCAGGGACGAGGCACCGGTGGCGGTGCATCCGAAGGACCGTGTCTACTGGCGCGAGGCGCATCCGGACGACGATCCGGAGATCGACATGGAGGACGGCGGCATTTTCGAGGTCGCCGACGTAGCGCTCGAGGTGATCCATGCGCCCGGGCACAGCCCCGGCTCGGTCTGCCTGTACAGCGAGGACCTCCAGGCCGTCTTCTCCGGAGACGTGCTGTCGGCCGCCGGTCCGGTCCCGCACGAGAACGAGTTCCCCGACTTCGCCCGGCAGCTCAGCTCGATCGGCGAGCAGGTGCTGACGTTGCCTGGGCAGACCCGGGTGCTGCCCGGGCACGGTGATGAGCTCACCGTGGCCGCGGCGGAGAAGCGCTTCGACTCCTGGGTAACCGCAGGCCCCGTCATCAGCAGCTCGGACTAGTGCACCTCTGCGTAAGCTCACCGCCAGCACCACTATGACGCCAAGGCCCGGCACCGGGCGGTCACCCGCCGCGCCCCGGCGCAGCGCGGGTCGCGGCGGTCGCGGCAGTTCCGGCGGCGGATTTGTCCGGTGATTGGCCTGAGTGGTTTTCCGGTGAGGCCAGGATAGAGAGGTGCAGCAGCTCGGCTTCGAAGGCATGCCGCGGCGTCTGTATACGTGCACGCCGACGAGGCTGACAACCTGGCTGGATTGTCCGCGCCGGTACCGGATGACGTACCTGGACCGGCCGCCGCCGGGCAAGGGCCCGCCGTGGGCGCACAACAGCCTCGGCGCGAGCGTCCACAATGCGCTGGCCGGGTGGTGGCGCCTGCCTGTCCGGGAGCGGACCGTGTCCGCCGCCGGGGAGCTGCTAGAACGCGGCTGGATCGAGGAGGGCTTTGCCGACTCCCTGCAGTCTTCCCGGTACCGGAGCTGGGCCAGGGGCATGGTGGAGGCGTACGTGACCGGACTGGATCCGGCCAGCGAGCCGGTCGGGGTGGAGCGCACGGTCGCGACCCGGACCGAGCTGATCGCGGTATCGGGCCGGATCGACCGGCTGGATGACCGGCGCGAGCCAGGCGGTTCCGGCGACCTCGTGGTGGTCGACTACAAAACGGGCAGGCATGTGCTGACCGTGGACGACGCTCGGACGTCACTGCCGCTGGCGCTGTACGCGCTCGCGGCGGGGCGGGTGATGCGGAGGCCTTGCCGGCGGGTCGAGCTGCATCATCTGCCGACCGGTCGGGTGCTCGCCTGGGAGCACACGGACGAAACGCTGGCCCGGCAGCTGCGCCGGGCCGAGGACATCGCAGCGGAGTGCGCCGCGGCGGACCAGCTATTCCGAGGCGGCCCGCCCGGCGGGGAGCCGGGGCCAGCGGCGGGGCCGGCGGGGCTGCCGGCGGCGGGGCCGGCCGGGCTGCCGGCGGGGCTGCCGGATGACCGGGTCGACGAGGTCTTTCCGCCCCGCCCCGGTTCCTGGTGCGGCTGGTGCGATTACCGGGCCCGCTGCCCGGAGGGAAGCGAGGCTTCCGAGCCGCGCCGGCCATGGGACGGGCAGCCCCGCCGATGCCGCTCGGCCCGGGGCCTCAGGGCCCGGTGCCTCAGGGGCTGGTGCCTCTGGGCCTGGTGCCTCACTGCCCGGCGCCGCCGCCCGGCCTGGCATGGGCGCGGCGGCCCCGCCGGAATGACGGCTGCCGGCCGGGCGATTCGCGCTGCGCCGCCGGTAGCTGTCCTCGGCCGCACGCCAGAACGCGGTGAGCGTGCTTGCGGTGGTCTCGGGGGCCTCAACGGCGGGGGAGTGGCCAGCGCCCGGTATGCAGACTCGCTGCGCGCCGAGCCGCCGGGCCATTCGCTCCTGGACAGCCGGCGGCCAGGCATCGTCGTTCTCCCCGTAGAGGACCAGGATCGGCGGCCCGCCGAGGTTCGCGAGTTCTGCCGTGCGATCAGGGCAGGCCAGGAGGTACCTGGCCATGACGACCAGCCCGGTTGGGCTGTTGCTCATCATGCGCTTGTGCAGGAACGCGATGATCTGCTCAGGCACACCGTCGGCTCTGGCCTGCGGCTCCATGTGCTCATCCCAGAGCTTCCCGATGGCGGCGCGCAATTGATCGGCAGGGCCGCCGGCCGCCTCCAGCGCCGCTAGCATGCCGCGGAGCAGCCCGGCGCGCTGGCCGGAGAGGCTTCCGGGCCCGGAGCTGAGGAAGGTCAGCGACAGGATCGGCGTCTGCCGCGCCAGCGCGGCCTCTCGCGCGATGAGCCCGCCAAAGGAGTGCCCGAGCAGGTGCACGCCCTGGCCGTCGGGTGCGACAGCGTCGGCGATGGCGGCGATGTCGGCGGCAAGCTCGCTCGCCGCGTAGCCGGCCGAGTCCAGAGCACCCTCGCTCTGGTACTGGCCGCGCATGTCGATCGCGATTACTTGGCGGCTGGCCGACGCGAGCGGCTGGAGCACGGGGATGAAGTCTTCCTTGCTGCCGGTGAAGCCCGGCAGGAGCAGCGCCGGCCTTCGCTCGCACACGCCGATGGCGGGCTGCGCCCCGAGAGCCGCGAACGCACCCCGATGACTCTGAATCGTCACCGGGCGGACCTGGCCGGGCAGATCAAGGTACTTGGGCGTGCTCACAGAGTGGCAGCGTACCTATCGGGACTTGGCATCTATCTCCCGATTGCTGGAGACTCGGCTGAAGGCTGCCCAAGTGCCCGCCGGGCGCCCGCACCGACCTCGCGAATGTCCCGGTCATCCGGGCCTGTCCTGACCGTAACCGTGGGACGTTGCCGCCAAATGACGCGTAGGTGACGGCCTGGTTATTCGGCCGGCCGGGTTACGAGAGCCCGAGCTGCCACGGGCGGGAAACCCGGCCTGGCGGTCCGGCTTGCCTCTCGCCACGCCCCGAGTACCTTCGTCTTTGCCGGTCAGCCCTCCCCGGCCGGTCCCGAGGGGCTGGCCCCGGTGGCCTGGCCTGCCGCGCCACGCGCGCGACGCCGGGGCTTCCGCCGCCTGCTGGCGGGCTGGTGTCGCCCCTGGACGGCCTCGTCGGCCGCGGGATTGCGGGTCTCGGCCGTCACGGGCGGCTCGCGTCGCAGCTCGCCCCGGCTATCGCGGGCAGCCACGCCTGCCCGGGTCCGGTGGCGAACTCGCTGTCCGCGCTGGCCGGCCTCGCGGCCTCTGGCTGAGTCGCCGCGGCTGGCTGAGTCGCCACGGCCTGCCCTGGTGCGGGTTTCGCCGCGCACCGTATGTGTGCGGTTACGTCCCGTCTCCCCGATGTCCTCGAGATCCTCGGCCTCCAGGCCGAGTCGGCCGCGCATGGCGGCCGGCAGCGTTCCGGTGATACCCGGCGATATCCGTAGCGCGCTGTACAGGTGCTCGGATGTGGAGTACGTCTCGACGGGCTCGGGACGGCCGAGGCCCAGGGTGTCGTCGATGAGCTTCCAGCGTTGCAGGTCGCGCCAGTCCACGAAGGTCACGGCCACGCCGGTGCGCCCGGCCCGCCCGGTCCGGCCCGTCCGGTGCAGGTAGGCCTTGTCGTCCTCGGGACACTCATAGTTGACGACGTGCGTGACGTCATCAACGTCCAGCCCTCGGGCGGCCACATCGGTCGCCACCAGCACGTCCACCTTGCCGCTCCGGAAGGCTCGCATGGCGCGCTCCCGCTGACCCTGGCCGAGGTCGCCGTGAACGGCCGCGGCGGCGAAGCCACGCGTCGTCAGCGCGGTCGCTACCTGATCGCAGGCTCGTTTGGTCCGGCAGAACACGATCGTCAGGCCGCGGCCTTCCGCCTGCAGCACCCGGGCGAGGACTTCGATCTTGTCCATCTGGTGCGCACGGAACACATGCTGCTCGGTGCTCGGCACGAGCGCGGTCTCGTCGTGATCCTCGGCGCGCACGTGAGTCGGCCTCCGCAGGTGGCGCCGCGCCAGCGTGACCACCTCGCCGGGCATCGTGGCAGAGAACAGCATCGTCTGCCGCTGCACCGGAGTCAGCCGGAGGATCTTCTCGACGTCGGGCAGGAAACCGAGGTCAAGCATCTTGTCGGCCTCGTCGAGCACGAGGCCGTGTACGTCCGACAGGTCCAGGTGACCCTGTCTGATCAGGTCAAGCAGCCGGCCGGGAGTCCCGACGACGAGATCCGAGGTGGCCAGGGCCTCGATCTGCGGCTCGTAGGCGCGGCCACCGTAGACCGTGACCACGCTTGTACCCAGGCGCGAACCCGCGATCCGGAGATCATCGGCGACCTGGATAGCCAGTTCCCTGGTGGGCACGACGACTAGGGCCCGGGGCGCCGAGCGCCTGCCGCCGGGGCTTTCGTCGAGCTGTTGCAGGATCGGGATGCCGAACGCGAGCGTCTTGCCGGTTCCGGTCCTGGCCTGCCCGATGAGATCGTGTCCGTCGAGTGCGATCGGCAGGGCCAGCGCCTGGATCGGGAAGGCGGTGCTGATTCCCGCGGCCTCAAGGGCGGCGCAGATCGGCTCGGCTACCCGCAGGTCACGAAACGTGCGCTCCGTGCGGTCAGGCTGCTCTCGGTTGTCGTTCAGCGTGTCAGGCACGGCGCTCGCGTTCTCCGGCGCGTCCTGCATGCTCCATGTATCTGTGGTCAGGGCTTCCGCCTCCATCAGTGGCTCGCGGCCCGGCCGGGTGCGGTAGCGCCCTTGGCCGGCGTCGCGAGCGAGAAAATCGACCCCTCCGGCGGTGCCGTCATGCGAGGCATGAAGATACACGCTCGCGGAGAGGAGTCAGCGCGACGTTCCGGGACGATCACCGTACTCGGCAATCGCCGCGCCTCACGTCCTGTGTAACGACGAGTGGGGGCTACCGCATTCCTGACGCGGATTGCAGACAGTGTAGCAACACCGATCGCGCTGGCCGCAGCCAGGCGCGCCCGGGCCTCGCGGCGGATTGTTAGGCTGCCGTGGTGACGCACAACGGTTCCGACGGTGCTGTGCCGCCGCGTGCCGCTGGGGAGGGGGAGGTCGCCGCCAGGGCGCGGGTGGCGGAGCCGGGTGACCCTGCTGGACCTGGCGTGGTCGACCTGCTCGGCACCCTGGCCTACGCGTCTCTGGTGGCCTTCTTCCGGCTGACCGACGATGCAGCGCTCGCGGTCTCGCTGGCCGACAAGGCCGCCCTCGCCGAGATGGCCGTGGCGGAGTTCGGTCATTTCCAGCTGCTGCGCCACCGGATCCAGGAACTAAATCTCGATCCCAGCGAGGTAATGCACCCGTTCGTGGCCGCCATAGACGAGTTTCATTCCAGAACGGCGCCGGCCGACTGGCTGGAGGGGCTGGTGAAGGCCTATGTCGGAGACGGCATAGCGGCCGATTTCTACCGTACCGTGGCGGAGTTGCTCGACCATCAGACGCGGGCACTCGTTCTTGAGGTACTGGCCGATACCGGGCATGCCGAATTCGCGGTGGCCCGGGTGCGCGAGGCCATCGAGGCCGATCCCAGGGTCGCGGGGAGGCTCGCGCTATGGGCGCGGCGGCTGGTCGGCGAGGGACTCGGGCAGGCACAGCGGGTCGCCGCGGAGCGAGAGTCGCTCGCCCGTCTGCTCGCAGGCGGGGACATCACCCAACTGGGCCAGATCGGCAGGATGTTCGCGCAGCTGACAGACGCTCACGCGCGCCGAATGGCAGCACTCGGCCTGGCCGACTAACCGCTCACGATGGGCACCGGACCAACTGGCTACCTGAGAACTGCGTACCCCGCCCGGCCAGGCGCGGGGCGGGTGCCGGCTTCAACCGAGGATTGATCAGCGGCCGTGGCTCAGAGCGCGTTGCCGAACCCGATGCGGCGGGGCTCCGTGCCCCCGAGCTCGAGGTAGGCGATCTTGTCTGCCGGAACCATGACCTTGCCGCCCTTGTCATCTGCCAGGATAAAGACGGTGCCATCGGCAACCGCGGCCGTGAGGGTGCGCTCTATCTCCTCGAAGGACGATTTGGTGTCCACGACGAGCTCTCGTGGCACGGACTGGATTCCGATCTTGACTTCCATGGCACTCCTCCCGCCCCCCGGCAAGAAAATTTGGTCCAGATACGCTGTGCCTGCAGCGTCCGTTGACCAGGTTTCGACGGGTCAGGCCAACAGGCGACAGAAGCGACCAGCCCTGTGCTGAGGCTAACCCGCAGCGGGTACCGGGCGGACCAGCAGGCCGGCCGTGCTGGACGGGTCTGGTCAGCCGGTGCGCGGCCAGCCGCTGATCCCTCGCCAGGCCAGCCTGGCGAGAAGCTGCTCGGCGGCGTCCTTGGGTATTGCGCGGTCGGTGCTGAGCCAGTACCGGGAGCTGACCTGAGCCATGCCGACCAGGGCCATGCCCAGCAGGTGTGCCTCGTCGTCAGACAGACCCGCGTCCTCGCGGATGAACTGGCTGATCATGTCGGCGCAGGCGTACATGGTGCGGTTCAAGCGCGCCCGCACCTCGGGCTCGTTGCTCAGGTCGGACTCGAACACCAGCCGGAACGCCTCGCCGGAGCTGCTCACGAAGTCGAAGAACGCCTGGAAGGTGGCGGGCACGCGCTGCTTGTTGTCGGTGGTCGAGGAGAGCGCCTCCTGCACGATGCCGACGAGCTCTTCCACGCTCTCGTCGAGCAGCGCGAGGTAGAGCTCCAGCTTGCCGGGGAAGTGCTGATAGAGCACGGGCTTGCTGACCCCGGCTCGCTCGGCGATCTCGTCCATGGCTGCCGCGTGGTAACCCTGGGCGACGAATACCTCTTGAGCCGCCCCGAGCAGCTGCCTGCGCCGTGCCGGGCGCGGCAGCCGCGTTCCGGCCGGACCGTGCGATCTGGCCTGCGGCGATGCGGTCACGAGAGTCTCCGGATGTAGTGCCGTCACCAACTGAACTAACACTCCCCGGCAATCTTACTCAGCGGTAGTCATCCTCATCGAGTTCGACGGCACGTTCCTGTTCTGCCGCGTCTGCCTCATCGGCCTCCAGCGGCACCTCGTAGGGCAGATTGTCCGCGTTTGGCCCTGCTTCGCCGGCGACGACGTCTTGGCTCTGCTCAACGGAGTCAGCCAGCGGCCACTCGAGGCCCATGTCACTCATGAGGTGTCTCCCGCTCGCCTTCGGGGCGCCTTTGCGGCGCCGCCTTCCCTCGTCGCTCGTGCTCTGTCTCCCGCTTGCCTCCAGGGCGCCCTAAGGCGCCGCCTTCCCTCGTCGCTCGTGCCTCGCTCCTC
>WNFJ01752291.1_pt1 | contig 31898 bp, 32 predicted proteins | sample 5400461 | NCBI WGS metagenome assembly WNFJ01 (sample SAMN13153349, study PRJNA577476) | soil metagenome | isolation source: 115 cm saprolite on Douglas fir-dominated hillslope | place: USA:California | collected 2013-09-17
TTCCATCACATCCTCCCATTGCTTTCGGGGAGCATGAGCGACGCGGACAATCCGCCGTCGTTCGCCCCAGCCGTAAACGCGCAAAAGGAGGGATAAGACTGTCACGGCTTGGGCGCGCCGCGGATACCAGCGAGCTGCGACTTACCCGGTTGCAGGGCGGGTGGACAACCACCAATCGAGTCCACGGAACCACGCCGTTCCGTCAGGCACTTCGGGATTAAGCCGAAGCGATCGGACTGAATCATGACCCCCGGCGGCAAACGCCTCCTTTAGAAGCGCAGAGGTCGGTTCGTCCTCAGTACCAACGCAAGGAAAAAATCGCGCTCGACAAACAAACGCAGCCTGCAGCACGGTTTGGGACGTAACGCTACGGACGAGGAAGATCCCACCCTCCTCTGAGCCTGGGGTGATTGGCACGAGCAGCCGTCCACCAGGCGCCAGTGCCTTGAGCCAAGCGGCAGGGAGTTGTTGGACGCCCGCATTCACGTAAAAGAAATGCCCGAGACTCCCGAGCTCGGTTCGACACGAACCTGTCTCCAGGATTTTAGATTTTGCCCGGCGGCCTTGGCGAGTGCACTATCGATCTCGAAGGCAATCACGGAACCGCCCTCGCCCACCAACTCCGCGAGAACCGCGCTGAAGTAGCCACTGCCGGCACCTACCTGGATGACTTTCTCGCCCAGCTTCAGCTCGCAAGCCGCCATGCAGCGGGCGTGGAGACTTGGAAGCCCTGTCGGGATGCCGCGCTCGATGGCGAGCCCCATCCCAACATCCTGATAGATGAGAGCCGGATCGTCGCCGATTACTGGCGGCCCCTGCTCGTTGAAGTACCAGGGGCGCGCACCCATGAACTCGTGTCGCGGCACTACGCTGAATGCTTGAAGGAGGCGCGGATCCGTCAAACCCGCGCGCCCCATGACAACCCGTGCAAAGACGCTCCGAAAGTCGGCTAGGCGGTCCACCTCCGGGACTATGCCATGCCTGGCAGAGTCGATGAACCGCGCAGCCGCCCGGGACTACTTGATCTTGCGTTCCAGAGCCTGCAAGCGCGCCTGGAGCTCAAGATTTTCCTCTTTCAGCTTTTCTATCTCCGTCTGCTGAGCAACCGATCGCTTCTCCAGCGCCTGAGCGGCGATCATCAGAATGCCGTCGATATCCGTCGAGGTGATGGTGATATCCGTTCCGATCGTCCCTACCCCGTCGTGGCCAAAGGCGGCGAAGAAGTCCTGAGTCATGGGTCCGTAGTGGCGGAATCGCTGCGGATCGTGACCGATGTAGTTCCAGCTGGTGAGCTTCAGCCCCTGGATTTTGCCAAGAACGTCTTCTCCGTCGACGGGTTGGAAGTTTTCTTTAAGATTCCTGTCGGAGCTGGCAGTGAAGCCGACCTGGCCTTCGATCACCGTAACGCTGGTGTCGCCAATACGGACCTTGTTGTTCGCATTGACGGTGGCTCCGGCGCCGATCGCGGTGGCGTTGACCAGATTGCCAACCGAGACATTCGCCCCGTTCCCGATGGCGGTGTTCCGAAAGCCGGTTGTGTTGGAGCGCAGCGCACTGTAACCGATGGCGCTCGGACGGAAAAGAGCCTGCGAAATCCTCCCCGGTCCGTGATCTCCGACGGGCTGCCCGGCCAATGGAATCAACGCACCCGGTTCGAGGTGCTGAATTCGTTTTTCAACCCGATTGAGGCCGCTCTTGGCCCGGCCCACTCTTCGACAGATGCAGCAACCAGCAAAGCTGGCGTCAGAGCTATTTGGGCTTGGCTTTGGCTGGCTGCGGACTTCCTCCGTTACGGGGTCGCAACAAGATTGCTCGAGCGGAAGACTTCCCACTGCTGCTTTTGCTTCTGCAGGAACGCGGTAAACCGAGGGTCGCCGCGCAGCTTCTGCAGATTAGGATCGCCCTCGAAGAGCGGATAGCACGGCAGCCCGTCTTCCGCCGTCTGATCCAGCCATTTCAGCGCCTGCTCGTGATCGCCCAGCAGCGCATAGGTTGACGCGATCTCGTACTCGGCGTGGTGGAAGTGAGACGTGCCTTGCCCGAGCATCGCCCAGCCGATGCTCTTCTCGGCTTCGCCGCGGCGCCCCAAAGCAGCGAGGATGACCGCGCGGCTCGACTCCAGGTCGGCGCGAAGACTGCGGCCCTGCGGCGCCGTTTCAGCCAGAGTGGTGTCGAGCAGCGCCAGCGCCTCCTCGCCGCGCCCCATGTGGCCGAGCACCAGCGCAGTCTCTCTTTCCCAACCACGCGCGCCCCTGAACTCCTCCAGTGCCTGCTCGTACTTGCCCTGGTAGGCATGGATCCTGGCGATGCGCGGGCGCGCGAAGTCGTTGCTCGGGTCGAGCAGCATGGCCGCATCCAGCTCCGCCAGCGCCTGCTCGAACAAGCCGATGTGCAGGTAGATGCCTCCCAGCGACTCGTGGGCCTCGACGAAGCTAGGATTGAGCACGAGGGCGGCGCGCTGCTCGCGGATCGCTCGCTCGTGAGGAAAGTGCTGGGAGAGGGTCCAGGCCAGGTTTCCCCTGGCGAAGTGCGCCTCCGCGAGATTGCCGTCGAGGGCCAGCGCTTTCTCAGCCGCCACGAAAGCGGCCTCTTCCCATCGTTTGTCGGGGTCCAAGACGAAGAACTTGTAGGTGTAGGCACGGGCCAGCTTAGAGTACGCTGGGGCGAAGCCCGGATCGAGCTCCGTCGCGCGCCGGAACATCGCGATCGCCGAGTCGTACGCGGCCTCTTCGTTATGACCCCGCTGGGACTCGCCGAGGAAGTAGGCGCCGCGCAGATAGGCGTCGAGTGCCTCGGTGTTGGCCGTCGGCGGCGGCGATGCGGCGGAGCCTAGCCGGACCCGGAGCGCCTGCGCCACGCGCCGCGCGACGTCGCTCTGGATGGCGAAGACGTCCTTCACCTGCCGATCATAGTCCTCCGACCAGAGATGCTCCTGCCCTTTGACGTCGATGAGCTGCACAGTGATGCGCAGCCGATCGCCGTCCTTGCGGACGCTGCCTTCGAGGAGCCAGCCGACCTGGAGGTGCCGGCCGATCTCGGCCGCGTCGACTGTAGCTCCTTTGTAGCGCGCGACGGAGGTGCGGGCGATGACCCGCAGCCCGGAGATCTGGGAGAGCGTCGAGATAAGCTGCTCGGTCATGCCCTCGGCGAAGTATTCGTCGGAGGCTTGCGGGCTGATGTTGGCGAGCGGCAGCACGGCGATTGATGGCCGTCCACGACCTTGGTAGACGTCTGTACGGGCCTGGCGCGGCCGTGAAGAGACGAAGTACCAAACCGTCCCTGGAGCGGCCGCAAGCACCCCAATTCCGACGAGCAGCAACGCCAATCGCGCACCCCGCAGACTCCCAGACGCTACCGGCACCGTTCGCTCGATCCCAGCGCCGCTCACGTCGAAGATCCACGCTAGCGCCACGACGACCGGGAATCCGAGCGCCAGCGCGATCACGACGTAGGAGAGCACCGCATCGGGCCAGTGCAGCCCGTGCATCACCGGCTCGATGATCTGCAGCACCGCGAACGCGGCGATGCCGTAGCCGACCAGCGCCCGGAACACGCGCCGCCTTTTCAACTCGGTGAAGAGAGGAACGTCCACCGCCCTGCCCCTAGCACCAAACGCTTGGCGGCGGAGCCCTTAAACGACCGCGGGCGCATCATGATGATCAGGGTGCCTTTTCCGAGGTAGAGGTCCGCGACCATGTTGAGGAACCATCGCCGAAGAGTGCGTGGGTGTGCCAGGAGAAAACGTTTGGGTAGCAGGGTGGTGAACGACTTCAGTGCGTTCACCGCCAAACCGGTTACCCAAGCGTTGAGGGTGATGGCGTTTTTGCGAAACCGGGGCGGTCAGGGTTGCGACTTGTTCCGGCCGCACAACTTAGAGAAGCGTAGGAACCTGTCGGTAGCGGCCTAAGGGTTGAACCGCACGAAGCCAATCGTCCCGAATTCGGTCACCCATTGCGGCTCCTCCTCGTCCTCGCTGCTACGGAGGTGGAGAGCGCGTGGATGGCGATCCTCGTTGCGCGCGAACTACAGAGCCGACACCCGGAATTGAACCGGGGACCTACTGATTACGAATCAGTTGCTCTACCAGCTGAGCTATGTCGGCAAAAGGGTGCGCTCCGAAGGGACCGGCTCCTACCACCGCTGCCTCGCGCGAACAAGGCTGACCCCGATGTTGACACGATCGGTCGAGTCACCTAGTGAAGGCCCCCAAAGACGGCAGTTGCCGCTTCTGGCCACTCGACGCCAGCGGTGGCTAAACTTAAGACCGCTCGCCCGACGGGTTTCCGTCGCAGCTTCGAAAGGAGTCACCTGGAAATGCCAGATCAAGAAGTCTTCATGCGAGTTCCGCCCGCCACCCCCAAGCGCACCGTCTACACCGATGCGATGCAGATTTTCCATCGCGCGGCGGACGTGATCGGGCTCGCGCCTCGGGTCAGACTGGAGTTGGAGGAGCCTGACTACGAGCACATCTTCTACATCACCACCAAGCTCAAGGATCGCCTGGTGCCGCTGGCACCGGATCAGGCGAGGGAGTTTGCCGACCTGCCGGCGACCAAGCTGCGCAACCCCGACGGGCTCGAGCCTCTCGCGGACGGCAACTACATCCTCAATGGTCGGGCGCTGCTTGGCTCCGACGTTTCGATCCGCAGCGGTCACTTGAGACTCTCCGACGGCGGCATCTACAAGTTGGTCCCCGGCGAATCCCGGCGTTTCAAGGCCTATCGCGTGCAGCACAATCAGGCGCGCGGCCCCTACAAGGGCGGAATCCGCTATCACCACGAGGTCTCGCTCGATCTGTTCAAGGCCCTGGCCGCCGAAATGACCTGGAAGACGGCGATCGTCGAGATCCCGTTCGGCGGCGCCAAGGGCGGGATCCAGATCGATCCGAGGCAGTACGGGAAAGAGGAGATCGAGGCGATCACCTTGCGCTTCATGTACAAGCTCAAGCGGCTGATCGGTCCCGAGGTGGATATCCCGGCTCCGGACGTGGGCACCAACCCGGAGGTGATGGGATTGCTCTTCCGGCAGTATTCGGACGGCGAAAATGAACGGCACACGCTGCGCGCCGTGGTCACCGGAAAAGACATCCGAATCGGCGGCTCCGAGGGGCGGGTCAAGGCCACCGGCCGCGGCGTCGCCTTTTGTATCGAGGACTACTACGCGGAGAAGGGAACTTCGGTCCATGGAAAGACGTTCCTGGTGCAGGGCTTCGGGAACGTCGGTTCGAACGTCGCCGAGATTCTCCACTCCATGGGCGCGCGGCTGCTCGCGGTCAACGACGCGGAGGGGACGATCTACAACGGCGACGGGATCGACGTTCCGGGCCTGATTGCGTACGTGCAGGATCCGAAGAACTTGAAGCGTTCCGTATTCGGTTTCCCGGGGGCGCAGCGAATCAATAAGAAGGACCTCTTTGAAATCCAGGCGGACCTCCTCATTCCGGCGGCACTGGGCGGGGAGATCACCGCCGAGATCGCGGAACGGCTCAAGGTCAAGCTGATCGCCGAGGGAGCCAACGGTCCGACCACTCCCGAAGCGGATAAGATCATCACCCGTCGGGGCATCGATCTGATCCCCGACATCATTGCCAATGCCGGCGGCGTGACGGTCAGCTACTACGAGTGGATCCAGAACAAGCGGATGGAGGCCTGGAGCGAAGCGGAGGTCAACCGCAAGCTCGAGTTTGGGATGAAGCGAAACTGGAGGATCATCCGCGACATCTCGCGCAACGTGCCGAGGCAAACGGAGATGCACGACAGCCGCCGCTTCTGTATCGGCAAGGAGGTCGATATGCGCTGCGCGGCGATGATTCTGGCCCTCAAGCGCATCGAGGCGCACTACCAGCTCGAGGGTTTCTCGCAATAGGCAAGTCGAAAAGCCGACGGGAAAAGGGTATCAGTGCAGCACGCGCTCCCTCATCGCGAACGAGGGAGCAGGCTGGTCCTCGCGGACGTCGTATGCCACAATTCTCAAGCCGATCCCCCGGCTGAAGCCCTCGTTTCCATCCTTCTTCCCATAAGAAAGAGCGACCTGGTATCGGACCTCGCAAAAGCAGGTGATCTCAGTGCCGTCCTGCCCGGAGAAGGTGACGCTGACCCTCTCGCCCAGCGGCATCGGCTCTTGCGTCTCCACGAACATTCCCTGGGCGCTGATGTTTCGGCCAACGCCGCGAGTGACGCCTTGGGGCGTTCCCAGGTGGACGGTGAACACTTTGTCGAAACGAAGGCTCCTGCGTCGCTCGTCCACGGCCTGTCCTCCGAATTGGTCCACGGTGTCGCCCTCCAAGACGGATGCTACCGAGTAGTTTAATGTAGTCAAAATATCTACCTGAAACCACCTCCGGTTTAGATCTCGAGGAGCGCGAATTGAGCCTTTTGTCTCTGTCGATGTGGATCGCCCTGCCCGCCCTGGCGAGCAGCGATTCAAAGTTTGCGGCTTTGCGCAGCGCCGCCGATCCGCTGGGCAACCTGTCCTCGTTCCTCGAGAAGTACATCGGCGACTGCGAGGCGGGGAGCGGACCGCGATGCCACGCGCAGGCAGTCTCCTTTCGGGAGACGTCGAACGGTCGGCGATTCGTGATCATGCTCGGCGACGATGGCGCGCGGCTTCTCTCCGCCGGAAGATTCGACGCGGCGAGCAGGGAGTACGAGCTGCGGCTGACGCCCTTCTTCGCCGCAGGACGATACGCGGTGACGCACGGCGCGCCAAAGCAGACGGACAACGCGGGAAACCCTCTCCTGCCGCTGCTGACGATGCGCAGAAGGGCACCGGAAGACTGGGATGCCACAAGGCTTCAGCGGCTCATCACCGGGCGTGAGCTGCGAGTCGAAGTGGTCTTCACTCCCCAGGATGTCTGGACGCTGCCGCGAAAGCGGGGGGAGAGACTCCGTGGGATCAAGTCCCGAATCAATGCGCTGCAAGTGACGAACGGGCGAACGGGCGAAATCGTCGGTTCCTGGCCCTGAAGAACCTCTCAGTGGAGGCTCAAGGCAACGTACTTGACTGCCTCGCCGCGCTGGAAACGGACCAGGACCCGCCGGTCGCTTCCGGTGCGCTCCAGCGCCGCTTCATAGGTGCGGAGGTCCTGGACCGGCCGTCGGTTCACCTCGGTGATCAAGTCGCCCACCGAAAGACCTGCTTGCGCCGCTGCGCCACCAGGGATGACCGTCGACACCACGACGCCACGGTTTGGCGCCTGCTTCTCCTCGGATGAAGGCGCGGGCATCGCGTCCCGAACCACCATCCCCAGGCTGTCGCTGTGGCCGGGACCTGCTTGAGTGGGATCTGCCGGAGGGCGTTGGCCAAGCCGGACGTGCACTTCCCGAGCAGTGGTGCCGCTGATCAGCGAGAGACTCACTTTCGATCCGGGGGGAAGAAACGCGATTCGCCGAAGAAGCTGCAGATAGGACTCCACCGGCCGGCCGTTGACTGCCATCAGTCGGTCTCCCGGCTTGATCTGGGCCGCCGCCGCGGGACTGCCCCGAAAGACTTCCTTGATGATCGCGCCCTTGCTCGAGCCCTGCGGGGTGCGCTGTTCCTCGTAGATGTTCACCCCCAGCCACCCCCGCTCGAGGTGACCGTTCACCAGGAGGTTCGGCAGCAGGTCTTTCACCATGTTGATCGGCACCGCAAAACCGATCCCCTGTCCCCGGCTGATGATCGCCGTGTTCACCCCCACCACTTCTCCCCGCATGTTGAAGAGCGGGCCCCCGGAATTGCCGGGGTTGATCAACGCGTCGGTCTGGATGAAATCGTCGAAGGGCCCGATGCCGATCACCCGTTCCTTCGCGGAGATGATGCCCTGGGAAACGGAATGGTCGAGCCCAAACGGGTTTCCAATCGCCATCACCCAGTCGCCGACCTCGAGCTTGTCGGAGTTCCCCAAGAAGGTATAGGGCAGATCGCGGACATCGCTGCCCTTGAGCTTGAGCAGGGCGACGTCCGTCGAGGCATCCCGGCCGATCAGCTCGGCGAAGAACTCTCGCCCGTCCTCCAGCCTCACCGCGATCTGCTGCCCCTTTTCCACCACGTGATTGTTGGTCACCACATAGCCGCTGGAGCTGATGATGAAGCCGGAGCCCAACGACTCCGCATCGCCGCCGTCCGCAGGCTCTGCCACCCCGACGGTGCTCACATTGACGACGCTGCGGCTGACCGAGCGGATAAGCGGGGCGAGAGAGGTGGGTGGTACGAAGTCCGGCAGCGGCGCGGCTTCAGGGGACCGCTCGCGCCAGAGCCTGGCGCCGGGGGCGCTTCCCTGCGCTCCGGCAAACCCGGCGGTGGCGCAGATCGCAACCGCCGCAATTCGAAATAGCAGCATCTGCTCGAAAACTATCTCAGGGGCCTCTTCGCCACCAAGGGGGCGGTTACGCCTGGGCAGGTTTCAGGTACTTCGCGACCTTCGCCCGGGCAGGCCGGATCACCCGGTCTTTCATCCGGTATCCGGCGCGCGTCACCGAGACACCCTTCTGATCTCGTGACGGATCGTCGGTGATCTCGATGTCCGCCGCTTCCACCTGATTGGGGTCGAAATGCTGTCCCAGCGGATCGATTCGTTCGATTCCGAGCCCCTGCAGCTTGGTGAGGATGCCGTCGCGGATGAGGCGCACCCCTTGAGCGAAAGGGGACTGATCGTTGGCCACGGCCTGCAGCGAGAGATCCAACTCGTCCATCACTTCCAGCAACGTCTGGGCGACGTTGCCCTTCTCTACGTCCACCAACCGTTCGCGTTCTCGCGAGAGCCTCTGTTTGAATTCCTCGCGATCATTGCTCAGGGCCTGAAAAGCCCGCGCCAGCTCGTCCACCCGCTTGCGCGAGGACTCCAGCTCCTTGCGAAGGGCCTCGTTGTCTGCCTCGCCTTGAGCACGCTCCGTTCCCGAGCCATTGGGCGTCCCCTGAGCCGCATCCTGCGAAGCCTGCTCCACACTCTTATTCATCGCTCCCGCCTTGGAAGGACCATCTGCACCTGGGCTGCGAGGGTTCCCGGCTGGGTCGAAGCGCCGCCGGTCGTTTACTCGCAGGACGTTCTCGTCATCACGGTCCTGCCCCGCCTGCGCCGGCTGCTGCCCCTTCTCAATTTCGTCCATAGGAAGAACCTACTCAACGTCGGGCAACCTATACAGGGGGCGGTCCCTGTCAACGTCAACGACCAGGGCCAGGCCCGGTTCCATCGTCGGAGATCCGGCTCACGTCCTCTGGCGCAAAACCCGGATCGACCTCTCTGCTGCTGACCTCGTCGATGATCTCCACCTGGGAAGCGCGCAGCGAGTAGTAGAACAGCCACCTCTCCGACGCGGTCAACGTTCCCGTAGGAAGCGCCGCCTCAATCTCCTGCATCGTCAGGCGGCCCTGGCGCAGACCCTTGGCAAAGAGCGCCTTGCGAGCCAGATAGTTGGGGCCGAATTCCTGATCCACGCCACAGTATTAATGCGATCTGCGCTCGCCCGCAGAGGTCCGTGAGACCAAAAGCGCGGATCGATCAGGCGTGCGTGCGTCCGTTTTGCGCACCGGGCTGCTCCGAGTAGGAAGGCTCTTCCTCGCCGTTCCCCGGGTGGTGGCTAGGCACGGCGGCCTTGGGGCCGAGCAGGTGGCGCAATTCTTCTTCCTCGACAACCTCGCTGGCGAGCAAGCGCGCCGCCACCGCGTCGACCTTGTCCTTGTACTCCCGCAGCACCGAGCGGGCGGTCTCCAGCCCTTGTTGCACAATGCTCCTGATCTCCTCATCGACCAGGCGCGCGGTCTGCTCCGAGTAGTCGCGCCCATCTGATCCAAAAGAACCGCGCAGAAAAGGGCTCACCCGTTCCTGACTCAAGGCGACCGGACCGAGCGCATCGCTCATCCCGTATTCGCGAACCATCATCCGCGCGATCTCGGTGGCCTGCTTGAAATCGTTCGCGGCGCCCGTCGAAACTTCGCCGATGAAAATTTCCTCGGCTGCCCGCCCACCCATCATTCCCGCGATCTTCGCCTTGAGCTCATCCAGGGACAGCAAGTAGCGGTCCTCCAGCGGCAGGGACATCGTGTAGCCCAGCGCCGCCAGGCCCCGCGGAATGATCGAAACTTTATGGACCGGCTCGGCGTAGGGAAGCATCCAGCTCACCACCGCGTGGCCCGCCTCATGATGGGCAACGATCTCCTTCTCTCGTTCGTTCATCCGCCGATTCTTCTTCTCCAGACCCGCGACGACGCGCTCGATCGCCTCCTCAAAGTCCGACCGCATCACCGCATCGTGGTTCTTCCTCGCCGCCAGCAGCGCCGCCTCATTGACGACGTTGGCGAGGTCCGCGCCGACGAAACCCGGCGTTCGCGCGGCAATCGATTTCAGATCTACGTCGGCACCTAGCTTCACTTGGCGGGCATGGATCTGCAAGATTTGCTCGCGACCCCGTTTGTCGGGCCGGTCCACCAATACCTGCCGATCGAAACGACCCGGCCGTAGAAGCGCACTGTCGAGAACCTCGGGGCGATTGGTGGCGGCGAGGATGATCAACCCGACCCGGGCGTCGAACCCATCCATCTCCGCCAGCAGTTGGTTGAGGGTCTGCTCGCGCTCGTCATGTCCGCCGGCGAAACCAGCGTTGCGGCTCTTTCCGATCGCATCGAGCTCGTCGATGAAAATGATGCAGGGCGCCTTCGCCTGCGCCTGGGCAAACAGGTCGCGGACCCGCGCCGCGCCGACGCCAACGAACATCTCGACGAACTCGGAACCGGAAAGGGAGAAGAAGGGAACCCCCGCCTCACCGGCAACGGCACGGGCGAGGAGGGTCTTGCCCGTTCCCGGCGGACCCACCAGAAGAACGCCCTTCGGAATCCGACCCCCAAGGCGCCTGAACTTCTCGGGCGTGCTGAGGAATTCGACGATCTCGCGAAGCTCGTCCACGGCCTCTTCGATCCCGGCGACATCCTGGAAGCCCACGCCGGTGTCGGATTCCGCATGAATCTTCGCGCGAGTCTTTCCGAAGCTCATCACGCTTTGGGGTCCCTGCCCAAGGCCGCCGGCAAGGCGGCGCATCATGAAGCTCCAGAAGAAGAACGCCAGGCCGATGGGGACGAGCCAGATCCAGAATGCCTCGCCGAAGGCGGAATTCGGGACGGCCTCGTAAGGGACGTGTTTCTGGTCGAGGAGCTTCACGAGCTCCGTATCCCCGGCGACCCGGTTCGCCAACCAAGGAGCGGTCGCTGGCTCGCTTCGAACGCCTTTGGCCTGCGCGGGCGTCGTCGCGGTATTTTCGGGCAGGAACCCCTTCACCCAATCATTGGCCAACTGGACCCGCTCGAACTGGCCCTGCTCGACTGCCTCCTTGAACTGGCTGTAAGCGACCTTGCGAACGCCCGCATCCTGGAAAACAGTCCGAAAAAGCAGAAATCCCACGAGCAACAGGACGATGTACGCCAACGGCGAGCCAAGGCGGAATAAGGGGTTTTGACCGGAGGAGCTCTTTTCGAACTTCTTCCCTCGCGGGTTCAAACTGTTTGGAATCTTTGTCTTCATCGCAACTGCTTTCGGTTTGACGTCAAACCTGGGTCACCCGATCGACGTGGTCAACAGGACAATAGACTAATCGTCCTGAAGCGAATTGCTCGGTTGCTTGCTGTCAGTGGTCGAGGTCGAGCAGTTTCTCCAGCGTCCGTGCGTCCGCCGCGGGAAACTCGTACTGGCTCATCTCCGCCAGCGTCACCCAGCGGTGGTCGTGTATCCGGAGGTGTTGGATCTCGCTTCCCGGCGGGGTCAGGCTGCAGCGAAAGACACGGAAGTCGATCTCGTAGTCGGGATAGTCGTGGCGAAGGTGCATCACCTGCTCGGCTACCCGAACCCGCACGCCCATTTCTTCGTTCAACTCGCGGGCGAGCGCCTCGGCGTCGGATTCTCCTTCCTGGACCCGGCCCCCGGGGAACTCCCAAAGAAGCGGCAGAGATGCCGTGGGACGGCGCTGAGTTATCAGGTAGCGCCCACCCTCTTTTTCGAGCATCGCGCCCACGACGCGGATCTGACGCCGACTCATGCGGCCTCCCAAGAATTTTGCGTAGCACGACAGCCTTTGTTTTCCAATCGGCCGCCGGCCTAGGATCTGGTGATTGCGGCCGAGGAGGAACGGATGAATCGCCAGATTCGAGCGCCCCGGGGGTCTTCGATGTCCTGCCGGGGCTGGGTTCAGGAGGCGGCGCTGCGGATGCTGATGAACAACCTCGATCCCGAGGTCGCCGAAAGGCCTCAAGACCTTGTCGTCTACGGAGGCGCCGGAAAGGCGGCGAGAAACTGGGAGTGCTTCGATCGCCTGGTGACCACCCTCCGCGGATTGGGGGACGAGGAAACCCTCCTCGTGCAGTCGGGCAAGCCGGTCGGCGTTCTTCGGACCCATTCCGAAGCGCCTCGAGTCCTGATCGCCAATTCCAACCTGGTCGGGCACTGGGCCACCTGGAAGCATTTCAACGAGCTCGAGCGCAAGGGGCTGATCATGTTCGGCCAGATGACCGCCGGTTCGTGGATCTACATCGGCACCCAGGGAATCCTTCAAGGGACCTATGAGACCTTCGCCCAGGCGGGACGCGTCCATTTTCAAAGCGCCGACCTCGCCGGCCGATTGATCCTCTCCGCGGGGCTGGGTGGAATGGGGGGCGCGCAGCCGCTTGCCGCATCGATGAATGGCGCCGTCTTCCTCGGGATCGAGGTCGACGCCGCGCGCGCGCAGCGCCGCCTGGACACCCGCTATGTCGACGCGATTGCGAAAGACCTCGACGAGGCGATCGCCTGGTGCGTCGACGCGATCCGAAAAAAAGAGCCCCGCTCGATCGCGGTGATTGGCAATGCCGCCGACGCGTATCCTCAGTTGCTCAAGCGCGGCCTCCGCCCGGACCTGGTCACCGACCAGACCGCCGCGCACGATCCTTTGAACGGGTACATTCCCCAGGGGCTGTCGCTCGAGGAGGCGGCGGCGCTTCGAGCGGCCCACCCCGACGAGTACGTCCGCCGGGCTCGCGACTCGATGGCGGTGCAAGTCCGCGCGATGCTGGATTTCGCGAGCGCCGGAAGCCATGTTTTCGACTACGGCAACAATATTCGCGCCCAGGCCAAGCTCGCCGGCGTGGAGAACGCGTTCGATTTCCCGGGCTTTGTTCCCGCGTATATCCGACCGATGTTTTGCCAGGGCAAAGGACCCTTTCGTTGGGTCGCGCTCTCCGGAGATCCGGAGGACATCCGGAGGACGGACCGCGCGATGATCGAGCTGTTCCCCCATGATCCCGCGCTCAAGCGCTGGCTCACGCTGGCCCAGGAACGGGTGGCCTTTCAGGGATTGCCGGCGCGGATCTGTTGGCTTGGGTATGGTGAACGGGACAAGGCAGGCCTGGTGTTCAACGACCTCGTTCGCCGCGGCGAGGTGAAAGCCCCGATCGTGATTGGGCGAGATCATCTCGACTGCGGGTCGGTGGCTTCGCCCTACCGGGAAACGGAAGGGATGAAGGATGGCTCGGACGCGATCGCCGACTGGCCCATTCTCAACGCCCTGGTCAACGCGGTGAACGGCGCCTCCTGGGTGTCGTTCCATCACGGCGGTGGGGTGGGTATCGGCTACTCCCTCCATGCAGGTCAGGTCCTCGTGGCGGACGGAACGGTCGAGGAGGGCCGCCGGATCGCGCGGGTGCTGACGTCCGATCCGGGCATGGGAATACTTCGCCACGCCGACGCCGGCTACGAAGACGCAGTGAAGGTGGCTCACGACCGGGGCGTCAAAATTCCCGGAATCACGATTTGAAGGCAATGGCCTCATTCGATCTGCTGATCCACAACACCTCCGAGATCCTTTCCGTCCAGGGAGAGCCGGGACAACCCGCCGAACAGGTACTGACCCCCATTCCCCGGGGTGCGCTGGGGGTGTCGAACACCCAGATCGCCTACCTGGGACCCGCCGCGGATCTTCCTCCCGATGGGGTAGGACCGCGCACTCAGGTGATTGACGCGCTGGGTGGATTCGTCGGCCCAGGCTTCGTCGATCCGCACACCCATCTCGTTTTCGCCGGCGAGCGCAGCCGGGAGTTCGAGCTTCGCTGCGGTGGGGCGACTTATCGCCAGATTGCAGAATCCGGCGGCGGCATCGCGAGCACGGTGCAAGCCACCCGCGCCGCCTCCGAGGATGAGCTCGTCGAGCTGGGGCGCCGCCGGCTCTGGACGATTCTCGAGCAAGGGGTGACCTGCGCCGAGGGCAAGAGCGGCTACGGCCTGAGCCTGAGCCAGGAGCTGAAGATGCTTCGCGCCATCCGCCGCCTCTCTCGGGTGCAGCCGGTGGAGCTGGTGGCCACTTTGCTTTGCGCGCATTCGATTCCCCAGGAGCTGAAACCGGAACGCGAGCGCTACGTCGATGCTTGCGTCCGGGAGATCATCCCCGCGGCGGCGGAGGCAGGCCTGGCAAAGTTCTGCGACGCATTCGTGGACGAAAGCGCCTTCACCGCCGAAGAAGCGCGCCGGGTTCTACGGACCGGGGCAAACCACGGTCTCATCCCGCGATTGCACGCCGATCAACTGGCGGATCTGGCGACGGCGGAGCTCGCCGCCGAGTTGCGGGCGGCGTCCGCGGATCACCTCGAGCATGTGTCCGAATCCGGAATCGAGGCGCTCGCGCAGGCCAATGTCGCCGCGGTGCTGGCTCCCGTCTCCACGCTCTTTCTGCGGCAAGGCAGGTACGCCCCAGGCCGGCGACTCATCGAGGCGGGGGTGAATGTCGCTTTGGCCACCAACTTCAACCCCGGTTCCTCGATGAGCGAGAACCTGGCTCTCACGCTCGGCCTCTCCTGCCTTTGCAACGGCCTTTCCCCCGCCGAAGCCTACTGGGGACTCACCCGAGGCGCGGCGCTGGCGCTGCGGCGGTTTGACCTTGGGCGCCTCACCCTCGGCGGGATGGCCGATGTGGTGGTCTTCGGCTGCCGAAGCTATCGGCACCTGCCCTACCACCTGGCGATCAATCACGTTCGCTGGGTCCTCAAAGGCGGTGTCGCCGTGGTCAGGGCCGACCAGCAGCCACTCTGCGACTCAGCTGGCGAGCAGGCCAGTTTCGATTAAATTAAACTAAAGCCTGGAGCTTCCGGCGTCAGGGATCCAGGTCTGCAATCTCTGCTGGTAACGGATTCCGTAGGCGTAGGCCTGGATGCGCCGCTCTTCTCCGCCGAGATCCTCGAAAGACAAGACGATCAGCTCGCGCGGGGCGGCGCGAGGTACCCGGTTGAGCCACTCCACCAGAACGGCGCCGTCCGATTCCAGCAGATCGGTGAAGCCGGTCGAGTACGCCTCGTCGTAGTCGCGGATCCGGAAGAAGTCGGCATGGTAGATCGGAATTCTCCCCCGGTAGGCGGAGATGATCGCAAAGGTGGGGCTCGACACCTCGGCAGCGGAAACCCCCGCGCCCTGGGCCACCCCGCGAACGAATTCCGTCTTTCCGGTGCCCAATTCTCCGACCAGGCCGACGAAGTCCCCCGGCGCGAGCAGCTGCCCCAGTCGCGCGCCCAGCGCGAAGGTCTCGTTCGCCGAATGACTGAGAATGCAGCGCCGGGATTCGGGGACGCGTTCGCTCGCGGTCACCGGCGCCACCGAACCCAGACCGCCTGAAGGCCCTCGAGGAGATCCGAGGCGATCAGACCGGCCAGCCCGGTTCGCAAGGCGATCAAGTCACCCGCCAGGCCGTGCGCGAAGACTCCGCAAATCGCGGCATCGATCGGCAAAAGTCCTTGCCCGACCAGAGCCCCGCAAATTCCGGAGAGCACATCGCCTGCTCCCGCGGTCGCCATCCCCGCATTTCCGGTGGGGTTCACGTAGACCGTTCCATCTTCCAGGCCAATCAGCGTCCGCGCCCCTTTGAGAACCGAAACGGCTTTCGTTCGAGCGGCGAGGGAGCGAACCGCGGCGATCCGATCGCGTTGGACCTCCGCCGTGCTGGTACCCAAAAGGCGCGCCATTTCTCCGGGGTGGGGAGTAAGGATGAGAGGCGCCTTCGCTGCGCGCAGCGCATCCAGATCCCCCTCGAAGGCGTTCAGGCCGTCGGCATCCACCAGGCACGGCGTGTCCGTTTGCTGCAAAAAAGCGGTCAGCAGAGCGCCGGTGCCGCTGCCCACCGGGATACCGGGGCCGACGACGATGGCGTGCTTGCCCTCGGAGGCTCGCGACAGCGAGATCTTGCGCACCGAGTGGCCCCTCGGAGCTTAAGGAGATGGTCATCAGCTCCGACGCGCGCGACAACACGGTGGCGACGACTTCGGGTCTGGTGGCAATCGAAACAAGCCCCGCGCCGGCTCGGAGCGCGCCCAGTCCCGACAGAGCCGCAGCGCCCGCCTTTCCCCAGCTTCCAGCAACGATCAGGACGTGGCCATAAGTCCCTTTGTGCGAGTCGGCGTTCCTCAAGGGCACCCGGTCCCGGGCGTCCGCCTCTTCGAGGAGAAATGCCATCGGTCCGGGAAGTTGAACGGTTTTGGGGTCGGGCAAGCCGATCGCCACTTGCTTGAGCTGTCCGCAGAGAGACGCTCCGGGCTCGAGAACCTGCCCCAATTTCAACTCGCCAAAAGAGATGGTCGCGTCGGCGCGGACGCAAGGCGTGAATGCATGCCCGGTGTTGCTGTCCAGCCCGGAGGGGACATCGGCGGAAATCACCTTGGCCCCTGTCCCCCGCCAGCGGGAAATCCTGCCGATGGCTTCGGCGTGATCGCCCTGGGGGGCGCGGTTGAGGCCGGTGCCAAACAGGGCATCGATCACCACATCGCCGGCTCCGATCGCCGGCTCCGTCGAAGAGTCTGCCGGAGAAACCCCGGCCGCGCGCAGCAGCGCGAGGTTGCGAAGCGGCTCGCCCTTGAGCCTGTCGAGCCCACCCACCACTTCGACGGTGACGTTCCCGTTGTTCCCTTGTCCGCAAAGGACGGCGAAATGCCCCGCCGGGGCGGCCCACTGGGTCGCTTCATCGGCGAGAGCCGTCCCCGCATTTTCCATCAGTACCGAAGCGGGAGTGCCGGTCTGGTCCGCCGCCCGCTCCAGAGCCGCCACCTGCTCCGAGGTGAGCGCGAGCTTCATCGCCGTTCGTCGAGCAAGACGACCGCCGCGGCGACGCCGGCATCGTGGGTGATCGAAAGATGGACCTCCGCCCCGCGGCGCTGCACCTCGATCCGAGCCTGGCCGGAAAGCTGAAATGCCGGGGCCCCGCGATCGCGGACGACTTCCATGTCCTGCCAGCGCAATCCCTCGGGAGCGCCCAGCGCCTTGATCAGCGCTTCCTTGGCGGCGAATCGCGCCGCGTAGGCAGCGGCGGGATCAGCCCTCCTCGCACAGGCATCGCGTTCGGCCGGGCTGTAGACCCGCTCGATGAAGCGCTGACCGCGCGGCCCCTCGATCACCCGCTTCATGCGATCGATGGAGCAAACGTCGAGTCCCAGTCCAGCCACCGCCATCTCTCACCCCGGGTCCCTCATCAAGTCGAGCATTTCCGATACCGCGCGCTCAAAACCGGTCAGGATGGCGCGCGCGACGATCGCATGTCCGATGTTCAGCTCGTCGATTTCGCGGATCCGGGCGATCGGCTGAACGTTGGTGTAGTTGAGCCCATGGCCCGCCGCGACGCCGATGCCGAGCTTGGAGGCCGTTTTGGCCGCGTCGACGACCCGGCCCAGCTCGCGGGCCCTCTCCTCGGTCGGTCGGGCATGACAGTAGCGACCGGTGTGCAACTCCACCCGGTCGGCAGCGCACTTGTGACTGGCGCGAATCTGCTCGAGATCCGGATCGATGAAAAAGGAAACGCGGATTTCCGCGTCGTGGAGCGTCCTCACCACTTTTCGAAGCGCTTCGATCTGGCCGCTCACGTCCAGGCCTCCCTCGGTGGTGAGCTCCTCTCGCCGCTCGGGCACCAGGGTGACGAGATCGGGACGGACTTCATAGGCGATCTTCACCATCTCCTGGGTCGCCGCCATCTCCAGATTCAACAGCGTTTGACAGGTGCTCCGGAGAATCTTCAAATCGCGATCCTGGATGTGGCGGCGATCCTCGCGCAGATGAACGGTGATCTGCCCCGCTCCGGCAAGCTCGGCGAGCACTGCCGCGGCGACCGGGTCAGGGTAGCTGGCCTTGCGCGCCTGCCGCAAAGTCGCAACGTGATCGACGTTGACTCCAAGCCGCTGTCCCATCTGACACTTTCTATACGAAAACGCCCGGCTTCGCCCAGCAGCGGTTGATCGCCTCGCGCCAAGCCCGGTGCGCGCCGCTCACGGATTGAGCGATCGGGTCACCACTTCGGCAACTTCCTTCGCGTACTGTTCGTTGCGCGGGCGATCCGGACCTTCGACGAGGATTCTGACCTTCGACTCGGTGCCGGAGAATCGCACGAAGATTCTCCCTGAACCGGCGAGCCTGGATTCCACCGAGCGGATCGCCTTCAAGACTTCTGGAAACTCGCCAAGATCCCGGCGCTGCTTGACCACCACATTCAGCAACGTCTGGGGAACCGGTTCAAAAATGGAAGCGAGCTCCGAAACCGGCTTCTGTTTGCGGCACATCACCGCGAGCAGCTGCAGGGCAGCCAGCATTCCGTCGCCGGTGGTGGCGTGGTTGAGGAAGATCACATGGCCGGACTGCTCACCCCCGAGGGAGTAGCCGTGCTTGCGCATCTCTTCGACGACGTGTCGGTCGCCGACCTGCGTCCGGCAAACCTTGACCCCCCAGCGCGCCACCGCTTTATCCAGGCCGATGTTGCTCATCACCGTGGCGATCAGGGTGTTCTTCTTCAGCTCACCCCGTTCAACCAACTGCCCGGTGCAGATCGCCATGATCGCGTCGCCATCGACGATCTTTCCCTTCTCGTCCACCACGATCAACCGGTCGGCGTCGCCATCCAGCGCGATGCCCACGTTCGCATGGTGCTTGAGCACCGCTTTGGCGAGATTCTCAGGGTGCATTGCGCCGCATTTGGCGTTGATGTTCTTGCCATCCGGTTGGACGCCGAGGCCAATCACCTTGGCGCCGAGCTCCTCGAGGACCGCGGGGGCGACCTTGTAGCCGGCGCCATTGGCGCAATCGATCGCGATGCACAGACCCTCGAGCGTCAGCTCCCGCGGAAAGGTGTTCTTCAAGAAAACGACGTAACGCCCTCGAGCGTCCTCGAGTCGAACCGCCTGCCCGATTTTCGTTGCGGTCGGGCGCAGGTGATGGATCGTCTTGTTCAAAATCAGATCTTCGATCTGCAGCTCTGCTTCGTCGGGAAGCTTGAAGCCGTCGCGCGAGAAGAACTTGATCCCATTGTCCTGGTAGGGGTTGTGCGAGGCGGAGATCACCGCGCCCGCATCGGCGCGCATCGAAGTGGTGATGTTGGCTATCCCCGGCGTCGGCAGCGGTCCCACCAGGGCAACGTCCACTCCCATCGAGGTGATTCCCGCCGCCAGGGCTTGCTCCAGCATGTAGCCCGACAGCCGCGTGTCCTTGCCGATCACCACCCGATGCCGATGATTCCCGTTCCGGATCAAGTAGGCCAAGGCGCGCCCGAGCTCCATCGCCATCTCGGCGGTCATGGGATGCACGTTGGCTACGCCGCGGACCCCATCGGTCCCGAACAGGCGGGCAGGCGCCGGGGACTCTTCTGGCCGCTTCGCGCTCAGTTGGAAAGCCATCTTCGTCGTCATCCGCCCTAGCGAAAGTACAAAGCGATGCGCGTTAAGGCAACCCGCCAGCCGTTGCGGTGAAAAAGAGGGACGGGAGCCTTAGGCGAAACTACGCCTTGTTCGGCTCCATCTTCGGAAGTCCCTCGAGAGCGTCGAGGATTTTCCGCTTTTCCTTCTTCTCGAGCTTGGGCGGCGCGGTGATGCGCGGCGGCGGCCTGGCTCGGGTCAACGAATCTCCCGCCAGGAGCACATTGACATCCTCGGCGTCGAGAGTTTCGTACTCGAGCAGCGATTCGCCGACACGCTTGAGGGTCTCCATGTTGTCGACGAGAAGTTTCTTGCCCCGATCGTAGCAGGACATGACGATCTCCCGCACCTCGATGTCGATCTGACGCGCGGTATCTTCCGAGTAATCCGGCCGGGTGGCCAGGTCGCGCCCGAGAAAGACTACCGGCATACCATTGCTCGCGCCAGGTTCGTCGCGTGCTCGATGTCGCTCGCCGCGCCGGAGCTCATCTCGTCGAACACCAACTCTTCGGCAATCCGCCCACCCATCGCCATCGCGATCTGATCCAGCGCGGCCTTCCGGTAGTGGTTGTGCTTGTCTTCCAGAGGCAGCGCCATGGTCAAGCCCAGGGCCTGCCCGCGCGGGATGATCGTCACCTTGTGGAGGGGATCGCATCCCGGCAAGAGCTTTGCCAAGAGCGCGTGTCCTGCTTCGTGGACCGCGGTGATCCGCTTCTCCTTCTCGGACATGATCATCGACTTGCGCTCGGGCCCCATCAGGACTTTGTCCTTGGCCGCCTCGAAGTCGCCCATGTCCACCCGCTCTTTGGATTGCCGCGCCGCAAACAGCGCCGCCTCATTGACCAGATTCTCGAGGTCCGCGCCGGTCATTCCGGGCGTGCCGCGGCCGATTACCTCGAGGTCCACCTCGGACGCGAGAGGAACCCGTCGGGTGTGAACGGCCAATATTCCGACTCGGCCTCTGAGATCTGGCCGGGGAACGACGATTCGACGATCGAATCGACCAGGCCGCTGCAGCGCCGGATCGAGCACGTCCGGCCGATTGGTGGCAGCGATCAAAATGACGCCTTCGTTCGACTCGAAACCGTCCATCTCGACGAGCAGCTGGTTCAGCGTCTGCTCGCGCTCGTCGTGGCCGCCGCCGAGGCCGGCGCCGCGGTGTCGACCCACCGCGTCGATTTCGTCGATGAAGATGATGCAGGGAGCGTTCTTCTTGCCCTGTTCGAACAGGTCCCTGACCCGCGAGGCTCCCACCCCGACGAACATCTCCACGAAGTCGGAGCCGGAGATGGAGAAAAAGGGAACGCCGGCTTCGCCCGCGACCGCCTTGGCGAGCAGCGTTTTGCCCGTCCCAGGCGGTCCCATCATCAGGACGCCTTTGGGAATGCGCCCGCCCAGTTTGGTGAATTTCTTCGGGTCCTTGAGGAAGGCGATGATCTCCTCGAGCTCTTCCTTGGACTCGTCGATTCCAGCGACGTCGGCGAAGGTGACTTTGTTGTGGCTCTCGGAAAGGAGCTTGGCCTTCGACTTGCCAAAAGTCATTGCCTTGCCGCCGGTGCCCTGGAGCTGCCGCATGAAAAAGATGAAGAAGAGGAAGAGGAAAACCACCGGCATCCACTGGCTGAGGATGGTGAGCCAGATGCTGTTTTGCTCTTCCTTCTCGTACTTGACGTCGACGCCCTGATCGCGCAGCAGCTTCATGATCGCTGCATCCGCCGGCGGACCGGTGGTGCGGAACTTCTCGTTGGTGTCGGTCATCGTGCCCGAATACGAGTTGCCTTTGATCGACACGCTGCGGACCTTCTTGTCCTCTACTTTGGTGAGGAACGCAGTGAAGGTCGGCTCGGTTACCTCTTCAGTCCCGGGCGAGAAAAAGTTGTAGAACGCGACGAAGAGGACAATCAGGATGACCCAGAGACCGATCGTCTTGTAGCTCGAACGCACTTGTTAGACGCCTTTCACTCGAGTCGGAAACGGTATCAGCAACACCAAAACAACCTCAACTATTCAAAGTCCGCTCGCCTACCCGCCCGGCCCCGTCGACCGCAGTCTATAACGAACGGGGAAGATTCGCGCTCGCTGGGGCAGAGATTCTCTCCGCGAGCAGATACCGCGTTGCGCCTGGACCGCCGGGGCCGTCCTGAGACACCCGCGGCGTGCGGGGCCAGACGCCGATCACCCACAGAATCCTTCCAGCCGCGTCGCAGATGACGGGAATCGAGTCGCGGTCCTCGGACGGAATCTTCAGATTTACCATCACATCCTGGAGCCTTGCCCGGCCTGCTTCTCGCGCCAACCCCACCCGGTCCCCAGGGCGGCGCCGCCGGATGGACAGGGGCAGAGGCGCCGCTCCAATCTCCAGGGTGTCGCACTTGATTCCTGCCGGCAAATGGTCAGCCAAGCCGATTCGCAAGCCAGAGGCGGGGTCGTTGACCCAACCGCTGCTGAATGACTGGCAGGATTCCAAGGCGGCTGTCGGGGCGGTGGAAACACAGCGGACGATCCCGCCCGCGGAACGGATCTCAAAGCCGTGCGACAGGGTGGCCCGGCCGGCGGTCGAAACCGCGGTCAGCGCTCTGGCCAGGGCGGCTCGATCCACGCGTGCGCCCGCGTCAAGCATCAGCCGGGCAAGAACCCGCCTTCGAAGGGCCGGGAGCAGAGCGCGAAGACCGGGTGCGTCCAGTCTGCCCGGCGCCTGGAGCAACCGGGCGTACGCCGCGGCCGCAAGCTCGTCCAGATACGCCGCGTCTTCTGCCGCCATGGAGGCAAAAGCGGCGAGATGACTGACGGCCTCGATCCCCCCTGCCGACTCCACCGCCGGGATGAGCTCGGCCCGGATCCGGGCTCGGGTAAATCTGACGTCGCGGTTCGTCGGGTCTACCGCGAAGGCAGCGCCCTGCTCCACGAGAAAGCGCTCGACCTCTCGGCGGGAACAGCTCAGGAGCGGCCGAATCAGCCTTCCGCGGCGAGGGCGGATTCCAGAGGCCCCGCCGAGGGCGGTCCCTCGCAAAAGGCGCATCAGAAGCGTTTCTGCTTGATCCGATGCGGTATGCGCGGTGGCGATCCAGTCGCAGCGGGCCTCGCTTCGGATCTCTTCCAGCGCGAGGTAGCGGGCCTGACGCGCGCGCGCTTCGAGCGACGGCCCGTCGGCGAGCGCCAGCGCCCGGCAATGGAAGGAAAACCCCAGCTTTGCCGCGAGGGATCGCACGCCTTCTACCTCGTCGGCAGACTCGGGTCGCAATCCGTGATCGACAGTTCCGACGGACAGCTGGAGATTCAGCGCCGGCGCGACCTGCGCCGTCCCCAGGAGCAGCGCGGTGGAGTCGGCGCCTCCGGAAACCGCCAACAGCAATTTTTCACCGCTCACGCCGAAATCGCGGTAAGCTTGTCCCAGCTTTTTCGCTAGAGGTGGGAGGAGTGGGACTCTGCGCGACAAAAGGCTCACGAAGTTGCTGAATTTTCAACTCTTTTTTACGCTTCAATCGGAGTTGAAGGTCGAGCACTACCATCTTATGATTCTTGGGAAATAAAGGCGAGGGCGCCCGCTTTAACAATGGTCGGTGTTGAAGGGTCTATAGGTGGTAGGGGGGCCGTTGGAATGTGGAAACAGGGCGCGGTGTTAAGCAAACGATTTTGTTAGTTGTTGGGCCTAGGGGTCCCCCCCCTCCCCCTCTGGGCCCACGGGGCTGCTGGGGTTCTTCTCCGCGGCCCCTCTTTTGGGGCGCCTCGGGTTCAAATTGAACCCGAGGCGCTTTTTTTTTGCTTTTTTTGGTCTCTCTCCTTTTTTTCTGCTCAGATCCACGGCAGGATCTCCTGGCGCTTCGCTTTTCCCGCCGCAGGGTGAAAACGTTGACCGAAGCGATACTCTGACGGATAAACGCAGGCTGTTTTCTCAGGTGGTTAAGTCCCTCAAATTCGCACCGGAGACCCAGATGGCTGGTGGTACTGACAAGCGGAAGCAGTCGCTTTACTTCCCCGAGGAGATGCTCAAGGAAATCCAAGAGGAAGCCAACCGGCAGGACCGCTCACTGTCGTGGGTCGTCCAGCAGGCTTGGAAGATCGCCCGAGAGAGAATCAAGTCGTTTCCAGCGGTCAATGATGTGACGGGCGAGGAAGCGCAGACGAGCCGGCGGGAAGAGTGATGTCCACTCCGGACAGCCGAAAACAGAGCCTCTATTTTCCCGAGGACGTGCTCGACGAAATCCAGCGGGAGGCGAGTCGGCAAGATCGTTCGCTCTCCTGGATTGTCCAACAGGCCTGGAGGATGGCCCGGATCGACATCCGCAAGATTCCTTCTCCCAACGATATCGTGCAGCCAATGCCGGTCGATTCGCCCGGAGACAAGCAGCTTTAAATCGAAGCTGTACGCGACGCCGCCGCGACCTGGGAGCAGGCGATGCGAATGAAGGATCGGGTGGAGGATCTTCGACAGCGCCGCCTGCGCGCCGAGGCCATGGGCGGGCCTGAGCGCGTCAATCGCCAAAGCGCCAAGGGCAAACTGGACGCGCGGGCCCGAGTCAAATTGCTTTTCGACCCCGGTTCTTTCGAGGAGCTCGGACGACTTGCCTGCCGGGACGGCGCGCTGCCGGAAGAGGAGGACGCGGACCGGCCCTCGCCCGCCGATGGGGTGATCTCCGGATTGGGCGAAATCGACGGGCGGCCGGTCGCCGCGGCAATCTACGATTTCACCGTGCTGGGGGGATCGATCGGCGAAGTTGGCGAACGGAAGGTGGCTCGCCTGCGCGATCTCGCTCTCAAGAATCGCATCCCGATGATCTGGTTGGTGGACTCGGCGGGCGCGCGGATCGACGCCTCGAGCGCGGCGGACCCGCGGCGGATCGCCGGGTTCGCGGATACCGGCTATCTGTTTCGCGAGCAGGTGGTGATGAGCGGGGTGGTGCCTCAAGTCGCGGCGATGGTCGGTCCGGGGGCCGCGGGCACGGCCTACATTCCTGGCCTGGCGGACTTCGTCCCGATGGTCAAAGGCACCAGCTCGATCGCCATCGGCGGTCCGTACCTGGTCGAGTCCGTGGTGGGCGAAAAAGTGACCGAAGAGCAGCTGGGTGGATCCAAGGTCCATACCGAGATCTCCGGGAATGCGGACGCCGAATATCCCGACGACGCAACCTGTCTCGCCGCGATTCGCGAATACCTCTCCTTCTTCCCCAGCCACTGCGAAGAGAAACCGCCTCGCCTGCGATCCAGCGATCCGGCCGATCGCCACGACGAGGAATTGTTGACCATCGTCCCGGAGAACCCGCGGCAAGCGTTTGACATGCACAAAGTCATCCGCTGCCTCGTCGATGACCGGAAGTTCTTCCCAATCAAAGGTCGCTTTGCTCCCAACATCATCACCGGCCTGGCCCGGATCGATGGGTATTCGATCGGGATCGTCGCCAACAATTCGATGTTCTACGGGGGCGTTCTCGACGTGAACGCCTCGGACAAGGCAGCGCGTTTCGTGAATCTGTGCGACGCCTTCAACATCCCGCTCCTCTTCCTCCAGGACGTTCCCGGTTTCATGGTGGGATCAAAGGTCGAGCAGGCGGGAATCATCCGGCACGGCGCAAAGATGCTCTACGCGGTGGCCTCGGCCACGGTTCCGAAATTCACGGTGATCGTCCGGAAGGGCTACGGGGCGGGCTACTACGTGATGAATGGGCGTGCCTACGAGCCGGACCTTCTCGTCGCCTGGCCCGGATCGGAGATCGGAATCATGGGTCCCGAGGGAATGGTGGCGATCGCCGCCCGTAAGCTGATCGAGGGCTCGCCAAGCCCGGAGCAAGCGAAGGCCACCCGCGAGCACTTGAGCGCTGAGCTTCGCAAGCAGATCAGCATCTACCGCACCGCCGCCCTGGCGATGATCGACGATGTGATCGACCCTCGAGAGACCAGGCTCTCGATTTCCCGCGCGCTGCGAAGAACCAAACACAAGAAAGTGGAGCGCCCGTATCGCCGGCGGGAGATATCCCCGGTCTGATGCTCTTCGAGGTGCTGCGCGACTCGCCGGGCGAGCTCTGCTTTGCAACCGCGCCCCGAGCACGCCGTGGCCGCGGCGCTCTCTATGCCTTGGCGCCCTGGCTTGGCTACCTGTTTACCCTTTCAATCCTGTTCGCGCTGGCGCTTGCCGACCTCGCCGCATGGTCCTGGATCAAGAGCATCGCCATTGGCGGCGCCTGGGCCGCGTTCGCCTTGACGCCGATCGCCTACTTTCTCGGCTACCGGGCGCGCGACCGGGTTGAAGCAAACCCCGATGGCATCCGCATTCAGCGGACCGGATCGTGGAGCTCTCCGCGGTTCACCCTTCTCGTCGTCGGTGAGCTCACGGGATTGGGAATAGATCCGAGCATTCGTTCGCTCGGCGCGGATCTTCTCCTCGTCGCCATCCACCTCGACGGACGCCGGATCGCGATCGTGGAAGGAGAGCCCCACCATGGACAGCTGCGCCAGTTGGCCGGACGAGCGGCGCAGATCACCGGCCTGCCCCTGAAGGCATCTTCACAAGCTTAAGCAGTGACCGCGCCTCCGCCGGCGTAGCCGGCTCCCTTCCCTTCTCTCGCGCGCGCCTGGCCGCTTCGGCCACCAACTCGTGGTTGCCCTTCGCCAGGACTCCCTTGGAGAGGTAGATGTTGTCCTCCAGGCCCACCCGCGCGTTTCCACCTCTCTCCGCCGCGAGGCCGACAAAGGGAAGCTGGTGCCGGCCCACCCCCGCCACCGTCCAGGTGCATTTGCCCGGCAGCGAGGCAATCATGAAATCAAGCGCCTCCGGCCGCGCCGCCAGGGCGCCGGGGACGCCGAGGACGAAATCGAAGTGGGCGGGAAGCTCGATCAGTCCCTCCCTGGCCAAACTATTTGCTTCGTCGATCATCCCCGCGTCGAAACATTCAATCTCCGGCCGAATCCCGGCTGCTTTAATCCTTCGCGCAATGTCGCGAACGAGCGGGCGGGGATTCCAGAAGACCTCATCGCCGAAATTGATCGTCCCGGTGGTGAGCGTTGCCATGTCGGGCTTTTCTGCCCCTCGGAGGGTCAGGGGACCGCAGCGCTCATCCACGCCCATTCCGACGGCGCCTCCAGTGGAAGTCTGGATCAAAACGTCAGACCTCGCCCGGATCTCCCGGATTGCGGCAGCGAACAGCGCCGGGGACTGCGACGGCGTTCCGTCCGGATTGCGAACGTGCAGGTGAACCATCGCCGCTCCGGCCTCCCGGCAACGTGCTGCCGACTCCCCGATCTCCTCCGCGGTGATCGGAAGGTAGGGTGTCTGTTCCCGCGTCGTCTCCGCGCCCACCAGCGCGGCGGTGATGATCATCGGCGGAGCGCTCATAGCTTGAATCTCTGCTTCGGCAAGGGAACGACGCAAGTGCCGGTCGCTCGGCAAACCACCACCGGTTTGGCGAGCAGCTCGGCAGCGCTGTCCGAGACTTTCGGCAACGGCTGAATCACCTTTCTCGCTTCGAACCTCATCTTGCGGCTGGTGTTGCCGACCTGAATGATCTCACCCTCGATCTCCAGAAAGTCTCCTGCGTGGACCGGAGCGAGAAACTCCACTGCTTCGTAGGCGCGAAACAGACCCTCGTCTCCGTCGTGGCGGATGAGCAGCTCGGTCGCCACATCGCCGAAAAGCGCGAGCAGCCGGGCGCCGTCCACCAGCTGGCCACCGTAGTGGGCGTCCTGGCCGCTCAAGCGCAGGCGCAGCATCGCTTTGGCAATCACTGCGGTTCCCCCTGGCAGTGAAGCCCTTGAGGCTCCTTGCCAGTTTTCTTCAGCAAGGAGTGAACGATGAAATTCGCGACGTCGGAAGGTTTTGTTCCGGGTCCAAACCCGGCATCGAATCCCAGCTCCAGCGCGAGTCGATGGTCCACCCGCGGACCTCCGAGCAGGAGGAGTGCCTGGCCGCGAATTCCCGCCCGCTGGGCGGCATCGATGAACTGACGCGTGTTTTCCACGTGAACATCCCGCTGGGTGACCACCTGGCTCACCAGGATCGCGTCGGCGCCTTTTTCTCTCGCGCGGCGGATCAGCTCCTGGTTGGGAACCTGGCTACCCAGGTTGTAGACCTCGAACCACGGATACCGCTCCAGACCGTAATCGCCGGCGTAGCCCTTCATGTTGAGGATCGCATCGATTCCGACGGTGTGCGTGTCGGTTCCGGTGCAGGCCCCGAAGACGACCACCCGTCGGCCGAGATCCTTTTCAATCGACGCGTTCAGCTCGTCGAAGCCGAGCTTTCGGACGCTCAGCTCGGGAGCGCTGATTTCCGAGTAGTCGAGCTGCACGGTGCTTCGGGCATAGACGACGAAGAAGGTGTAATTGTCCGCTGCGGGCTCTGCCGCGGCCACCTTCACGTCGGTAAATCCCAGCTTCCGCACGAACTGCGCCGCCGCCTCCTTGGCCTTCTCGGTCAGGGGGATCGGGAAGGTGAACGAGAGTTGCACCACGCCATCGTCGCGGCGATCGCCGTACGGGCGGATGATCTGTCGCGCTGGGCGGGGCATCAAATCGCCTCCAGGATCTCGAGCAACGGATTGAAGTAGTCGGGCGATTTTTCGAGCACTCCGTCCAGACCCTTTCCCGCCAGCTCGGAACGCTTGACGTCGCCGAACCTTCCTTTGCCGATCGCCGCGATCAACCCCTCCTGGCGGCATTCCTCGAGCAGCTCGATCGCGGCGTGAAAACCCGCCCGGGCGCGCTCACTGATTTTTCCGTCCTCGCGAACCTCGAACTCGCGGTCGAGGCCGCGCGCCGCGCGATGGATGTAGCTTGCCGCCTTGAGGGCGACGTAGCGGTCCGCCAGCAGCGGGGTGTGCATCGCCTCGGTCATCATCCCGAGCAGCTGGATTCCCTGACGAGTCCAGATTGCGACCAGGTCGGCCATGACATCGTAGGCATGCGAGAAAAAGATGTCGGTCTGCTTGTGCTTCGTCGGCGGCATGTACTTGAGCGGCGCGTCGGGGAAGCAACGGCGCACCAGCATTGCCTGCGAGAGCTCGAGCAGAAGAGTCTCCGGCCGCGCCGGATCGATCTCATAGGAGTGGCCCAGACCAAGCTGCCAATCGCGGAGCCCGGCCGCCTTGGCGAACGACTCATTGATGAATTGGCTGGCGATCACGGTGTGGGCGCTCTCATAAGCGTCGGCGGTGGTGATGTAATTGTCTTCGCCGGTATTGATGATGATTCCAGCGAGCGCGCAGATCCTCCGGGAGAAATACTGATCGATGAAGGTGCGGCGCATGTTGATGTCGCGGAAAAGAATTCCGTACATCGCATCGTTGAGCAGCATGTCGAGCCGCTCGGAAGCGGCGCAGAAGGCGATTTCCGCCATGCAAAGGCCGGAGGAGTAGTTGGTCAGCTGGACGTAGCGACCCAACTTCCGGGACTCCAGATCCAGAGCTTCGCGCATGATGCGGAAATTTTCCTGGGTGGCGTAGGTGCCCCCGTACCCTTCCGTGGTCGCTCCGTGAGGGACGTAATCGAGCAGCGACTGGGCGGTCGAACGGATCACCGCGATCACATCGGCTCCCGCTTGGGCAGCCGCCTGGGCCTGGTCGACATCGTCGTGGATGTTGCCGGTGGCGACGATCACGTATTTGTGCGGGGGCGGTGGCATTCCCAGCTCGCTTCGAAGGCCGTCGCGGGCCCTGATCCGGTGGCGAAGGTCTTCGACCGAAGCCCGAGCTTCTGCGCGCACCTCCTCGCGCAACTTGGCCTCCGTTTCCGGCGATAAAGCGGGCAGCTTTTGCAGGGGAGCAGCGATCAGTCGCTCCACCGCCTCGGCTGGGCTTCGCGCACCCAGGTGGAAGGCCCGGCCATACCAGTACGCGGCACCGCGGTTGAGCACGCCGGCCTCGTGCAGTCGATCCACCATCACATTGGCCAAAGGCACTCCTCCGGAGCCGGCCCCGGAGACACCGAACAAGCGCAAAACCGTTCGCTCGATGGAAACGGTGGTGTGTCGGCGGATGAGCTCGAGCACCGGCAGGGTGGTTTCCCGGGCCAGCTCCCGGGCAAATTCGATTTGGGTGTCGTCGACGAATGGCCCGGGCATCACGGCGCTCCGGAGTTGAACGCGTAGCGAGCTTCAAACAGCTTCCTGAGTCGATCATCGGTGCGCAGCAGATTCAGAGCGAGCTCGGCATGCCCAGGCAGATATCCGTTGCCCATCAACAAGGTGACGTCCTTGGCCGCTCCTTCAGCTCCCAGGGTGGCCGCGGTAAAGCGGGTAGCCATCGAGAAAAACAGCGCCACCCCGCCCTTTGCCGTGCTCAGCACGGTGGACATTTCGGTGTTCGCGGCGGAGGCGCAATTGACCACCAGGTCGCAGAGAGCCCCTCCGGTCGCATCGGAAACCCTTTGCATCACTTCTATCGCGCGGGTTGCATCGGCCTCGATCGCGACATCGCAGAAATCGAGCTCCCGAAGGGTCTGGAGGGCGCGTGCCGAGACGTCGAGGGCGATGAGCTGGCCCTTGCCGCCCAGGGATTTCCTCGCCTGCGCGAGGGAAAGCGTCCCGCTCTTGCCCGCGCCCAGAACCATCACCCGCATCCCCGGTTTGGCGAGCCTGGCCACCTGCGCCGGGGCACCGCAGACGTCCAAGACCGCCAGCGCCACTGGATCGGGGAGGTCGCCGGCCAGCTTGGCGTACTGTCCGCTCGCAAAGAGAATCGCGTGGCCGCGGACGTCGACGCGTTCGGTGAGCGGATCGATCGCTTTGATCTCCTCGAGGAACAGCGGCGTCAGCGTCAGGCTGACGAGGGTGGCAATGCGATCGCCAGGGCACAGCCGCGAGCTTGCCGGGTGCCGAGCTCCAATCTGACGGACCCGACCGATCAGCATTCCGCCCGAGCCGGTGGCGGGGTTGTGCAACTTGCCGCGCGTGCGGACTATGGCCGTGATGATTTTAGAGACTTCCCGCACATCCGCGGACGCCTGGCGCCAGATCTGTGCCCAGGAAGCCGCGTCGACGTTCAAGCTGTCGACGTCGATGAGAAGCTCCGTCTCGCCCAAGGGCAGAGAGGGGTCCAGCCGCTCGGCCTGCTGCGGTAACACGCCCTCCTGGTGGACGACCCGGTGCAGTCCGTACTCCTCGGAGAGCATGGAATCAGCTTACTCGAGGCAGGATTCGCTCGACAGGTGGCGGATGGCCGCCGTACGAGGGCTCAAGCGGCCCGGAGTGTCTCGCAAGCAACTGAAGACGCCTCCCAAGCGACAAGACCGGCGCCGGCACCCTTGCGGATTTCCGCTGCACTTGCCACCCATTCGGGGGTTTCGGTTCAAGCCGCGATGACGCGGAGGGTCATGCGCCACGGCATAGCCATGATTGCCAGCATTTTTCACCCGTCTGTGGGCGGTATCCAGACGCACACGCTGCATTTGAGCGAAAAGCTCAGGGCGCGCGGGATGGACGTATTCGTGCTGACACGTTCGCACCCAGGCTTGCCACGCTATGAAGAGATTCGTGGGGTGCCCACCTACCGCCTGGGAGCATCCCGCGGCAGTCCAGCGTTCTGCTCCACCAGCTACATTGTCGAATGTTGCCGGTTTCTCGCGCGTAACCCGGGGTGCTGGGACATCGCCCACGCCCACCAGATGCTCTCGCCGATGACGATCGGGCTGCTCGCCCGCGTGCTGATGGGGAAGAAACTGGTGGTCAACCCTCACTCCACCGGAAGATGGATCGGGGACGTGGAAATCCTGCGTTCACACCGTCCGCTGAGCGGCCGAGCAAGGCTGGCTGCCGCGGTGAAGTTCGCTGATGCATTCGTGAGCATCTGCCAGGAAATTCGCGACGACCTCAAAAGCATCGGGGTGCGGGAGGAAAGAATCTGGGAGATACCCAATGGGGTGGATACGGACCATTTTCGACCGCTGCCCCGCCAGGAGCGCGGAGCCCTTCGCCGCGCGTTGGGGCTGCCAAAGGGCTGGCTGGTCGTCTTCACCGGTCGCCTCGCACCGGAAAAAGGACTCGACAATCTCCTCCAGGCCTGGCCGCGAGTCCGGGCGCACCGATACTGACGGCTCTGTTGGCGAAGGCGGAATCGCTCGGTATCGCTGATGCAGTCCACTTCACGGGAGAATGCATCGACGTCGCCCCGGTGCTTCAGTCGGCGGACGCTTTCGTGCTGCCATCGAACAGCGAAGGTTCGCCCATCTCCCTCCTCGAGGCGATGGCGTGCGAGCTGCCGGTGGTGGCGACCGCCGTCGGTGGAATGCGTCAGGTGGTTGAGGATGGGGTCAGCGGCGGGTTGGTGCCCTCG
>WNFJ01713015.1_pt1 | contig 31823 bp, 25 predicted proteins | sample 5400461 | NCBI WGS metagenome assembly WNFJ01 (sample SAMN13153349, study PRJNA577476) | soil metagenome | isolation source: 115 cm saprolite on Douglas fir-dominated hillslope | place: USA:California | collected 2013-09-17
GGCGCTCGAGGCACGCATGCACTTGCCGCCCGGAGCCAACCGGGCCGTCGTACTCTGTCATCCTCACCCGCTGTACGGCGGCAGCATGCACAGCCCCGTCCCTCTGGCCATTGCCAAATACCTCTCTCTAATAGGGTACGGCAAGGTTGCGTGGGCGCGATTCAATTTCCGTGGTGTCGGTGCCAGCGAAGGGGTGTATGGCGAAGGGCGTGGGGAGGTCGACGACGCGTGCGCGGTTCTGGAGTACGTACTGGGCGCCGAGCCAGGCGCCGCAGTGTCGATTTGCGGGCACTCGTTCGGCTCCGCCGTGGCGATGAGCGTTGCGGTGCGAGATTCACGAATCGACCGAGCTCTGCTCATTGCGCCGAGCACGCGTCTCTTCAACTTGTCGAGACCTGGAGACCGATTGTCAGCACGAACGACGATCTTCATCGGCGATCGCGACGAGTTGTGCGACGTAGGCGACGCGCGCAATCTCGCCAACGAACTCGGAGCGGAGCTGCGGGTGTTCGAAGGCTTCGACCATCACTTCATGAAGTCCCGACGCGCCCTCGCCGAAGCGGCGCTGCCGGTCATCGCCCCCGAGGTTGCGCCCCAATGAGTGAACGTACAGGGATCACATCGACGGACGCGGTCCATGCAGGTGAGGACAAGCTCAAGCCGTGCGACGCCGTCACCATGCCCATCGTGCAGACGGCGACCTACGCGTTCGCCGACACGGCCGAGATTGCTCTCTACACGTCGGGCAAGCACCCTAACCCCGACCGTGGCGAATACGGCCGCTATGGAAATCCAACGGTGCGTGCGGTTGAGCGCCGTCTGGCAGCGCTCGAAGGTACGGAAGACGCAGCTCTCTTCGCGAGCGGGATGGCCGCGGTCACAACCAGTCTCTTCGCTCTCGTAAAGAGCGGTCAGCACATCGTGCTCTTCGAAGACTGTTACCGGCGAACACTGGAGTTTGTTCGCGAAGTATTGCCTCGTTTCGGAGTCGAACACACATTGCTGGCGTCTTGCGACGTTGCCTCTTTGCCGGACGCCCTGCGCTCCGAGACGCGCATGGTCATCAGCGAATCTCCGACGAATCCTTATGTGGCATGCATCGATCTGGAGAAGATCGCGGCCGCGTGCCGCTCCCGGCGTGCCGTGAAGTCGATGATCGATGCCACGATCGCGACTCCCGTCAACTGTCGGCCCGCGACTTTTGGAATCGACCTCATCGTTCATAGTGCCACCAAGTACTTGGCGGGCCACAACGACGTCCTCGCCGGCGTTGTCTGCGGTCCGGCCGGTCTAGTGTCGATGATCCGCGATCTGCGTGGAGTGTTGGGTGCCGTGTGCGATCCCCACGCCGCATTCCTGGTCGGACGAAGCCTCAAGACTCTGACTTTGCGCGTGGAGAAGCAGAACGCTACTGCGCAAATCGTCGCGGAACGATTGGCAATCCACCCACGCGTCGAGAGGGTATTTTACCCCGGACTGAAGTCGCATCCGAGCCATGCCACAGCGCGTGCTCAGATGCGTGGATTCGGCGGTGTTGTCAGTTTCATCGTGAAAGGCGGGCTCGAAGCGGGAAGTCGCGTCGTTGATGCCGTGGGCCTGGCGCGAATCGGGCCGAGCTTCGGCGGGGTAGAGACCCTCATCGAACAGCCAGCCGTAATGAGCTACTACGAGATGACGAGCCAAGAGCGCGAGGCGGTGGGGATTGCCGACGGTCTCGTTCGGCTCTCGGTTGGCATCGAGGAGCCCGCCGACCTCGTCGCCGATCTCGAAATGGCTCTATCGCGCGCCTAGCCAGCCGCAGCGTCGGAGCCGGGGCGCGCCCCGACCGCGCCGCCGTTTAGAAAATGGGAGCTGCTGCCGGCGGATAGAGCTCGCAACGACTCAACCACGTCGACGGATCGGCGATGAGGAGCTGATCCTGGACGAGCCGCGCCATGCGGTGGTCGGTGCCATCCCACATGGTACAGAGCTCCGCGGCTCCGGCGGGGTCGAGGAAGTTTGGGTCAGCGAAGGCAGCGCGCGCGAAGTCGCCGTAGATCTCGCCGGGCACATCGCCCGCCATCGACATCGGATGGTAATAGCCGTTGAGCCGGTTGTAGGGATCGTGGGCCACGTCGAAGCCGCCGTAGTCGGTTGGGTCGAGCCACCAGTACGGATCGCCGACGATGTACCTGCCGAAGCGGCCTACAAAGAAGCCTTCGAACAGGCCGGCGCAGGCACGAGCGCATTCCACCGGGCTACCGCACGTCTGCGTGGCGGGCGGGACCATCTTGTCGAACGAGACGGTGTAGAAGAAGTACTCCTTGGGAAACCGAAATCCCGATCCGATCTTGGGCGGATCGATGACCCAGATCGGCGCTGGGTCGTTCGGGCTCCGCAATCGAGGGCGGGGCATTCTCCTCGCCACGGCGACGGCGTTGCGCGGGGAGGGGACTCCGCCGGCGAATACCTTGTGCCAATTCGGGCACACCGTGATGCCGCTGCCAACGAGAGTCTTTGCTGTGACCAGATAGGCATCGCGAATGCAGGTCACGGAAAGGGGAGCGAACTGGGTCCTGCCGTCCTGCTGCAGGCTCAGGAGCCGCCGGATTCGAAGGAGCGCCGGCGACGGTGCCCCCGTGGGTGGTTGCACTTCGGCGGGGCACCTGTCGAACGCCGGCGTCAGAAGCCCGAGCATGTCGGTCGTGTAGTCGAAGGGCCCAATGGCTCCGAGGCAGGCGATGGTGGCCTCGGCGAGCGCCGCGGTGTACCCGTCGTAGCTCTTGCAACTTGTTGCAGCTTGCCGGACGGTCGCGAGCGACTCGGTCGAGCCGCCGGCGCCCGGCGCGCTGCATCCGGCCGCCGCCCACGCCAAGGCGAAGGTGTATACAATCCAGCGGCTCATCGGACCTCCCGGCGCTTACCCACTCTTTCCCAACCGTTTCACCTACACCATCTTCTGCTCGGCGCCAATTGGAGATTGCCCGAAGCTCGTCACGGTTGGCTCACCGTTCGAGATCCGCTCGAGATTCGCCCCACGACTTGGACCTTGGATGCGCTTGTCCGAGGCAGCGGTGCGCGGCTGCCTTTGAGCAGTGCGCTTCTCCAACGGAGCAGTGCCCGGCTACACGTGAGACTTGCGCTTGTCCGTGGCGCCGGCGGGCCGCTACTTTGGAGAGGTGCGTTTCTTCCGAGACAGCGACGGTGGACGGCCCTTGCCTCCAGGAGGTAAAAGTCGAAGCTCGATGCCCGGGACGGGCTTTCACCGGTCGCTCTTTGCGCCCCTCGTCCTTCTGGCCTTTCTTAGCGTTAGCGTCAGCTGCTCGGGTAGAGAGGGAGGCGCCGCGCCTGGACAAAATCGGGACGCTGCGCCAGTCGGCGACTCCGCGGCTCTTCGCGACGCAAGCCAGGGCATTTTTGAGGTTTCCGATGAAGCCGACCCGAGCGATCATCCAACCGACTCGCGATCCGACTCGACGCTTGCAGACGTCGGTGAAGCCGAAGCTCTTGCCGATGGTTCGGAGCTGGCCCTGTGCCTCCGGCTAATGGATCCTCAAAACAAAACCCGCGAGCTAGACCTCAGCAAAGCGGTCGATGATCAGTACATCTTGCTCATTCAGGCCGATTGTCGCGTTCACAAGGCGAACTACCCTCCCAAGGGAGCCCTCGCATTCGCGGCTTGGAGAAATGCTCTCTACGCGTACAACCTGGACCTATGGGGCTGCACGGGCAAGGCGCCGATGGGTTTCGCGCTTCTCAGCACCGAGTTTCAGGACGTATCGGCCGCGGATGCTGCGCAACTCATCGAGCTCTACTTGAATGCCGCTACCGGCATCCTCGCCCTCACCGCCCGCGAGGTCGCCAACCTTCGCCGAGACCTCCAACGACTGGCGAATCCTCTAATAACCAACGAGTCGACGGACTACACGCTGTCGGCCTGCTCTCAGGACGCCGGTCCGGAAGCCGGCGACGCCGCAGAGGAGACAAAGGACGCGTTGGAAGAGAAAGCGGTGGACGCGTCTGAGGAGATGGCGATGGACGCGTCCGAAGAGAAAGCGATGGACGCGTCCGAAGAGACGATCGACGCGTTCCAAGGCGACGAGGAAGGCGGGGACTGAGAGATGCGTCTCGGAGCCAGCGCGACGGCGAGCCTTACGGCTTTGTGGGCCCTCGTTGCTTTTCTTTGCGCTCCCCTTCGCGCGTCCGCCCAATCTGCCGGAGCGGAAGTGGCGCTCGCCGAAGCCCTCTACCAGCGCGGGCGCCAGCTGATGGCAGAAGGCAAGTACTCGGAAGCTTGCCCCAAGTTCGCCGAGAGCTACCGCCTCGATGCCGCCACCGGGACGCTGCTCAATCTCGCTTCGTGCCACGAGGGCGAGGGCAAGCTCGCCACCGCGTGGCTCGAGTTCACCGAGGCAGCCGCGGCGGCCACGCGCGATCATCGTGACGACCGCGTGAAGTTCGCCGAGGAACGCCTTTCGGCGATCGAGCCGAAACTCTCGCGCCTCGCCGTTACCGTGGCTCCGATGGGCGACATCGCCGATCTCAAACTGCAGCTCGACGGGGTCGTGGTGCTCGCCGCGGCGAGAGGTGTGCCTGCGCCGGTCGATCCGGGCGACCACGAGGTGGAGGCACATGCCCCCGGGCGAAAGCCCTGGACCCAAACCGTCCACATTGGCGAGCAGGCCCAAAGCATCACCGTCACCGTGCCGCTGCTCGATGCCGAAGCTCCGCCGCCTTCCGCAGCCGTCGTGCAACCGCCCGAGCCTGCGGGGCCACCCACGCCGGCGTTTCCGGAAAAGCCCGTGCGACCCGTTCCGACCTCCGTCTACGTCGCAGGAGGCGCGACCATCGTCGTCGCGATCGGGGCGGGTGTGACCGGGTTCGAGTACATGAATCATCGCGCCGACCCGAAGACGAAGACGGCGGAGAGTTGGGGAGTGGCGAACATCGCGCTCGTCGGAGCCGCCCTCGCCGGTGCCGGCGTGACGGCGTCCCTCTATTGGACGCGCCCCTCGAAGTCGGCGGGAGCAGCGTCAATCTCTCTGACACCTTGGGGCGTCTCTTCGGGCGGCGGCATCTCGGTCGGGGGATCGCTGTGAAGCCGGCCCGCGTGCTCGCTGGCGTTTCGGTCGTGGCGTCGGCCGGCTGCTTGTGGCTCTTTCCAATCCAAAAAGACGAGGGCACGGGGAGCTCGGGCCCCCCAGACGGCTCGATCGACTCGGCAGGAGCCGATGGATCCTCCGGCGGACCCGAGCACGGCGCGGAGAGCGATGCGGGCGAGTGCACCATGAACAGCGACTGCGTCCGTCAAGGCGTCCGTCAAGACTTCACCGTGTGCCGCGCCCACTCCTGCCTGGCACTACGAAGCCCCGAGTGCCTCCTCGTGCGTGGCAAGTGGGATGACAAGAACGCGTTCATCTTCGGCGCGTACGCGACTGAGCCGGACCTGGCGGCGCCTCAATTGAGCCAACCGATCTACAACTATGAGCTTGCATTGAACGAGTTCAACGCCGTCGGCGGTTTGCCCGACGGTCTAGAGACCAAGCATCCCCTCGCGGCGGTGATTTGCAACAACGATCCCAAGCAAGCGGCTCTGGCCCCCGATTTCTACGGCAAGTCCCTGCATCACCTGGTCGACGACCTCGGCGTCTCCGCGATCGTCGCCGATCTGGCGCCTGATGTGCTGAAGACCGCGTTTCAGACTACGGTGGGGGAAGACAAGAACGTCTTTTTCTTGAACCCGGGCGCGGCCAACAACGATCTGATCGATCTCAGTCGTACGGACAAAGGGCTCGTCTGGAGCATGCTCGGCCCGCCGAAAGATCTCGCCGACGGGTACGCCAACCTCGTGCGTCGTATCGAGACGTACATCCGCAGCACGAGCGACGCGGGGACCACGCCTCTTCGCGTCGCCGTTGTCCTCAAGGATGACCCGAACGAGGTCGATCACCAGCTTTTGACCGAGCTCTACGGCGCGGTGGAGCCCAACCTCTTCTTCAACGCCGCCTCGGCTGCTACGAACCAGTTGGGAGGAAACTACCGCGAGTTTCATATCAACGCCGGCGACGCGGGCGCGACCGGCGACGGGGGCACGCCGACGCCGAGCGACGTGGCCGACGCCGTCAACGACTACGCGCCCCACATCGTGATTTCAATGACGGGAACGGATGTCACGTCGGTTCCATCACTGAGCAAACCCGAAGGGGTTGCGCACCGCATGCTCACCTTCGTGAAAGGAGGCAGTAGCGACCGCGTGCCCTGGGTGCAGCACGAATACCCATTCTTCATCTTCTCACCGATCAACGCGGCGGCCACGAGCGATTTCAGCGCCCTTCTGCGGAGCTCGACCGCCCTTAGTTATCAGGTCATCTACCAGCGCTTTCTCGGCATCAACGTCGCCGGCGCCGACGACCGCGACGTCCTCGCCCAGTACGTGGAGCGCTTGAGGAACTACCAGCCGCTAGCCGCCGGCGGCTTCGAGAACTACTACGATGCGATTTACTACCTTGCTTACGCCGTCTACCGAGCGGGTGTCGTTTCGATCGACGGGCGCAACATCAGTGCCGGCATGAGCAGTCTAAGCAACGGTGCGCCGATGAAGGTCGGCCCGATGGAGGTGACGATCGATGGCGGCACGATCCAGCTCATCGACCAAGTCTTTCAAGAGCTCAAGGCGCACGGGTCCGTGCAACTCATCGGCGCGAGCGGCTCGCAGTTCAATGTCTCGCACGGGGTTCGCATCGACAAGGCCGGGCTCTACTGCTTCCAATACAATAACGGCAGCACGCCCATTTCCCACCAGCCGGCGGAGATCTTCGATCCGGCTGGACCGAAGTGGACAGTCATCGCCCAAGCCCAATGCACGCCGGGATTGTGAACGTCCGGCGCGCGGGCGCTTGGGCGCTGGCGGGCGCTTTCTTTCTTGGTGCGTGCGAAGAACGTGACGCCGGGCAGATCACGGCCCGCCAGGCATCGCCCATCCTCTCCGGCGCTGCGAGCCCGTCTCCGGGTGACGACGCCATTGTCCTTGTGCGCCACCTGGCGAACACGACGGAAACGATTTGCACCGGCACACTCGTCGCCCCGAACCTGGTCGTGACGGCGCGTCACTGCGTCTCCTACACCACCGACGGGACGTACCAATGCAGCTTGGCCGGCGATCTCATCGCAGGCCCCAACGGCGGCGGGCACGTCGGCGCGGACGTGCCTGCGGCCGCCGTCGAAGTCCACACCGGTGAGCTGGCGAGCTCCGCCCCCGCAGCCCTAGGGCAGCAAATCCTGTCGACACTGTCGCTCACGAGCTGCATCGACGACCTCGCCTTCGTCGTGCTCGACCGGGCACTGGCCACTCCGGTTGCCGGCCTGCGAATGGGCAAGCAGACGCGCGTCGGCGAGGCGGTCACGCTTGCCGGCTACGGCATGCAAGAAGACGGCATCTTCGACTGGCACACCCACCCGCGCAAGAAGCTGCCCGGCCAACTCATCGCTGCAGTAGGCCCCGACGCCGCGAAGGGGACGGTGCCCGTATCGATCCCACGCACATTCGAGATCCGAGGCGCCTCCGTCTGCGACGGGGATAGCGGCGGCCCCGCTCTTTCGGCGAAAACAGGAGCCGTCGTGGGGGTGTACTCCAATCGCGCCAGCTTCGATTGTTCGAGCCCGGACAGCTCGCACACCTATACGAATCTTTCGACCTTCGGGTGGCTCGCCACCCAGGCTTTTGCGGCGGCAGGCGCGCAGCCGGTGCGCGAGCCTCCCGGACTCGCGATGGGAGAAGTCTGCCAGCAAGCCGCAGACTGCGAGCACGGCGACTGCGCCACCGGAAGCGACGGCACAGCGCGCTGCACTGTGGCCTGCGGCGCGGTTGCCCCGTGTCCCACCGGTTACTCGTGCGTTGCGAGCGCCGACGCCAGTGGAAAGTTCTGTATGCCGAACACCACGCCGAGCTGCGCGTGCGCCTCGCCCTCTTGCTCCCCTTGCGACGCCGGCAACGCTGCACCCACTGCGCCGTCGGCCGGCGGATGCGCCATGGTCCGCGTGAGCGGCTGCTCGGATCTCCGTCAGGCGGGCTTCGCCGCGATCTTGGCAATGGCCGCAGCTGCCCGAAAGAGCAAGAAGGGGGTCACTTGCAGACCAGCGCGGAGCCGCCGTCCGGCGCGCAGTCGCTCCCCGATCCGCACTCGCATTGCTGAGTGACGAGGTTACAATGCGGGGTCGGTGAGGCGCAGTCGTTGTCGGAGGCGCATTCGCACCGCTTCGTGGTCGCGTTGCAGACCTTTCCGCCCCGGGCCACGGTGCAATTGTTCGTGCACGAGCCCCCGTCCGCTGCGCATGCGATCGTGCACGGACCGTCGCACCGGCCGCGCCGCAGATCGCAGGTGGTGGTCAACCTCGCGCACACGTTGACCGTATCGCTCACGCCGTGCTTCTTGATCGCGAAGGTGCCCGCATTCCCAAAGCAGCTCGCCGTTCCAAGCTTTGCGCTATCGAAAGCGCAGCGGCCCAATCCTCCGATGTCCACGCAGTAGTCGCCAAACATTGCCGTGCAGTCGCCGTCGACCATGCATGCCTTGGTCCACACGCTTGCCCCGGCGATGCACGGCAGGTCGTCGATGCAGTTCACGCAACGATGGGTCGCGGGTTCGCAAATCTGCTTGAACACCGAGACAGCAACATTGCAATCGGCGGTGGTCACGCACTCCAATGCGCAGATCTTCGAGACGGGCCCGCCCTCGGCGGCATCTGCGATCGCATCATCCGCGATCGCATCATCGAGTGCTCCGCCGTCGGCGGACGTGTCATCTGGAGCGTCGCTCGCCACGTCGGCGGGCTCATCGCTTCCATCCGATGCGGGCGACTGGTTTGCCTCGTCCTGCGCTTCGTCGCTGGAGTCGTCCGGCGTTTCGGCGTCGGGCTCGCTCGCGGAATCGCTGCTCGAATCATGCGAGACCGACACGTCCGTGCTCGAGTCCTTGGAAAAAGCCGTCGAGTCGTGTCCCGACCCGCAGCCGCTAACTGCGCAAAGAGCGGCCACGGTGGGGCCTATCCAGCGCAAGGTGCGTTGCCTCATCTAGCGCCGACCGTAGAGCGGATCGCTCGCCTTCGTATCGACGACCGGCGGCTTGCCGTCGTTCGCCTTGGCTACATCGCGTTTGGGTGGGAGCGGTCTGTCCGCGAGCGCCGGTGGACGCGCCGAAGCCGCCTGTGTGACCGATGTCGCAGCGGCAGGTCGGTGCGCAGTGGCTTGAACTGTCGAGATGGCGGCAGAAGAGGCGCGCAGAGCAGCCGGTTCGGCCCCCGCCTCGAGGGCCTCGACAACGTTTGGGGCAGGGGCCCCAAACGACAAACCTGAGGCCGGCTTTTCGCTCGGCGGCGTGGCGGTGACCAGTGCCGCGACCGGGATCGATGGCACCACGACAGAGGTCCCAGTCACCGCCCTGTCGGTGGAAGCTGAACGCACGCGAACGCTATATCCCAGAGCCGCGGCAAAGGCCAACGCCAGCCCGGCGCCGGTAATCGTAGCGACAAGGCGCGTTCGAGATGGTGATCCAGCGTGCGAGGTCCCCCAGCCGGCCGCAGTGTGCCGGGGCCGTTCGTCGGGCGCCGGTGACGGTGGGTTGCCCGACTCCAGCGTCGGTCCATCGCTCGGCCAGATGAGCGGTTTGGGTGCGCGGCTCGAGCGATCCTTGGCGCCGTGCAAGATCGCCGAGATGCGGTTGACCGAGGCATCCCCCGTGCCGGGCGCGAAGCGCTTGAGCGCCATCGCAAGCTCGACGACGTCGGCGTAGCGTCGACTCGGCTCCTTGGCGAGGCAGGTCGAGACGACGGTTTGAAGCTCCTCGGGTACATCGGAACGAGTCCAGCGGATCTCCGGCGGATCTTCGCTTACCACTGCGGCCATGATGGCCATCGGCGTCTCGCAGGCGAAGGGGGGCGCACCGGCGAGAAATTCGTGCAGGATGACGCCGAGCGACCAGATGTCCGAGCGCGTATCGACGTCTTTGGGCCTGCGTACCTGCTCGGGCGACATGTAGTGGGGCGAGCCCATGACCCCATGCATGGCCGTCAGCGAGGTTTGACTCGGCTGCCCTTCCACGATGAGGGCCTTGGATATGCCGAAGTCGAGGATCTTGATGAGATCGGAGCCGTCGGACTTGCGCGTGTGAAAGAGATTGGCGGGCTTGAGATCGCGGTGAACGATTCCGAGGGCATGCGCTTCGGCGAGCCCCTCGCAAACCTGCAGCACGTAGTCGATCGCTTCGCTCACCGGCAGATTCTTTCGATCCTCGAGCTCCTTTGCCAGATCCCTGCCCTCGAGAAACTCCATGACCATGAACGGCGTGCCGTCGTCGAGAGTCCCTACGTCGAGAACGCGCACGACGTGCTCGCTGCGGATTCGTACGGAGGCGCGCGCCTCGCGTAGGAAACGCGCGACAGCGTCCTCTCTTTCCATGAGCTCGGGGACGAGGAACTTGATCGCCACGGGCTGGTCGAGTTGCAAATGGCGAGCGGCTACGACGTAGCCCATGCCGCCTTTTTCGAGCGTTCTCTCGACCTTGTACTTGGCCGCTACGATGTCGCCGACGCCAACCACAATCGACCATCTTAGCATCGGCCGCGCGTGGATGGATCCACGCGCAGATGCTCGAATTGTCAGGAGAAGCTCAAGGAGGGGAGCGGGGCGAGCGGCGCAAAGCGAGCCTGGCCGAAATTGTTCGCTGGGCTATTGGGCTCGATATGGAATAACGTTCCACGCGACTTAGTCTCTCGAGTCCTTGCGAAGGAGTCGTCTCGATGAAAAGCCGGATATTGACCGCCACATCGCTCCTGGCGCTTCTCTTGGTGCCTGCGATGTCCCTCGGCTGCGCGACCAACACCAAAAACAAGGACTCCCAAACGGGGCAGATCGAGCTGACCATCACGTCCGCACCTGAAGATGGCACTTGTATCCAGATAAGCGTCACGGGCACCAGGAGCGTCGAGCGCGACTTCGACGTCAAGCCTGGGCAGGACACGATCCTCACGGTCAACCGACTGCCCCTCGGAGCCGTGACGGTGAACGCGAATGCCTTCGCCGGAGCGTGCGCATCCCTGACCTCGGCCTCCGTGCCGACTTGGGTGGGCGATCCGGTCACGACCACGCTCCTTCGTGGTGACATCGGAAGGATCGTGATCACACTAATCCGCAACGGCCGACTCGCGGTAGCCGTCAATTTCAACGACGACCCCACTTCGTTCTTCAGCCCGGCGTGCGTAGATTGTCTCAAGTCCAACTGCGCCAGCGCCCTCAACGGCGGCTGCAACACCCTCACCGACACGGCCCTCGAGGGCCCTGCCACGGGGCTCCTGAAGGCTCAGCTCTGCAACGAGACGCTGGCCTGCACGCTCGCTACCCATTGCGGCAAAGACGATTTGTCCGTGTGCTATTGCGGAGCGGTGCCGGGCACTGCGTGCACCGACGACGGCGCCGGCAACGGCCCCTGCAAGCTCGTTCTCGACCGCGCCTTCGAGGCCGTGCAGCCGCTCGACGTGCCGGTTCGCTTCAGCGACCCGTCCTTCGCGGGAGGCGTGGCGATGAACTTGTTGCAATGCGTGTCCGACAGCTGCGCCGGCTGTCTGTAACGCCTAATTTGGCCGCGCACCTCGCCATGCGCAAAGCTTGTCCTACATGCACCGTGGACGGGTCGTCGCTCTGGCGATGGCGCTGTGTGCCTTTTTCGCGACGGCCCGTGCGGCCGCAGGGCAGGACGCGCGCCTGATAGGGAGCGACGCGCGTCTGCGCGTCGAGGCTAGCGGCGTCGCGTCCGTGGAAAACCTGATGCGCTGGCGGGTTGCACGCGGGCCCCTCCACTCGATCGATATCGTGAACATCTTCCCCGCGGCCATCGCTGGACTCCAGCTGACTGCCACGAGCGAAGACGGGCGTGACCTCGCGACCCGTCTGATTCGACTCGACGACACCAGCCTGCGTGTCCTCATCGAGGAACCGCATCCGCCGGCGCGTGGCTCGATTGCCCTGATTTTGCGATGGCAAGTCGACCTTGCGTTAGCGGGCGCGCTGGTGAAAGGCGATTCGAACTGGCGACTTGCGTGGTCAGCTCCCGTCGCAGAAAACGGCTTCGATTCGGCAAAGACAGTGATCGAACTTCCGACCGCTCCGGAGCCGCCTCTTGCGATCCTGGCGGACACGGGCTCCGTCGACAACGGAGCGGACGCGAAGCTCGTCAGGGAGCCTGGCCGCGATATCCTGGAGCTAGTTAAGCCCCATGTGGCCCGTGGCGAGGCCCTCCGCTGGACCGTCCGCGTAGATCCTCACGCATTTCTACGGTCTTCCGACACCCGAACCGCGTCGTCCGACGAGTCCAAAGCGGCCGCGCGAGGGGCCCTGACCGCGCAGCTATTCACGACGATTGGCATTGGCATCCTCGCTCTCGCGTTCGGTCTGCTCATCGACAAGAAGACTCGCTGGTTTGCCATCGCGTGCTCGTCCCATCGAGCAGGAGGAGGCGTCCCCGGCCTCTTGCCGCTTCCTCCGGGCTTGCGCGGGCCTCTTGCGGGGCTTGCGCTCGCCGCCGGCCTAGAGATGCAGTTGCTCGGCCGGCTGACCGTAGGGACGGGGCTTGTTGCCGGTGCCGCGCTGTGCGCGGCCCTGTCCCCCCCGATGCTTGCGTGTCGCGCTCGTGGTCCCGCGCGCTGGCTGGTGCTGCGGCCGGAGGATGCTTTTTCTTCGGGCACGAGCCAACAAGAAGACCGTTGGCTGGGCCTCGGCGCCGCGGCTGGGTGCGTCATCCTTCTATTGCTCACCGCCCTCCTTGTGACCATCTCTTGTCGGGTGCCCAGCGCCTCGGCATACCGCTCCTGGGTAGGCGCGATGAACTGCGTAGTCCTGATCCCGTTGCTGACTACCGGTCGTGTTTCGCAGCTTCCGCCTCGCGACACTCCGACTACGAAGCGGTGGCTATTGAGCGTGCTTGGTCATCTGAAAAGAATCGACGTTCTGCAAGTCGCCCCCTGGGCTCGGGTTACACTTGACGGAGCGGTCGATGAGCTGCGTCTCTTGGCACTGCCCCGGGGCGCTGTGCCAGGAGTCGTCGGGATCGAAGTTGGATTCGCTTGGAGCGGCACCCCCGTAGGCTGGGTGGCAACTCCCCAAGTCCTTGTACGCTTTCTCGAAGACTCGTGTGCGGCAGTGAAACTTGCGCTCGTATTGCCGTCGGCGTGCGCGGTTCCAGGGCGCCGCGCGGAGGAAAAAGTCATGCTGCTCACGCCGCAGGCGCCGGCGAGTTCGGCGACGGTGGCGCTCGCGCGCATGCTCGCGCAGGCGCTTGCGGAAAGGCGCGCGACCGGGAGAGACGAGTGGGGCGGGCCCGAGCGCCGCGTGGCCCACGAGGTTATTGCCGTGTGACTGCGGGCCGCCGGGGCGGACGTGCTAAAAGGCAATTCCGTACGTATGGATCCGCAGGTTTCGCACGTGCATCCGCAGCATGCTCTCGCCGCGTTTGCAGAGTCGCTGGTCACCGGAGCCCGGGTTGCCGTACTCGGAGACGCTTCGGATGGCTTAGGTGCTCGCCTGATGCAGTTGGGGGCCCGCTCTGTCCACATTTGGGACCCGGATCCCACGCGGGCCCGCATCGAGGCCGAACACGCCCCTGAGGGCGTCACGATCGGCCCCTACTCGGTTGGCGATACCCGTGGTCGATCGACCGACTTCGCCATCGTGCCCGATCTCGGCTTGTTCGAAGACGCGGCGGACTTGATGGCACACTTGCGCGATACACTTGGCGACGACGGCGCGGCGCTCATCGGGGCGGCCAACGACATCGTAGCGGACGAGAGCTCGCGCGCTTTCGGGTACTACGAGCTCTTTGATCTGGTTGCGAGCGCCTTCGACCAGGTGCGCATGATCGCCCAGCTTCCATTTCACGGGGTCGCCCTTGCCACCCTTGGAGAGGAAGGAGCCCCAGAGGCGGTAAGTGTCGACATGCAGCTAGCCGACGGCGACCGAGTCGCCGACCGATTTGTGGTCCTCGCGAGTCAGCGGCACGCCTCGCTGGAGGCTTACACCATCATCGAACTTCCGCCTGCGGTTTCTCCCGTGGCCCTGCGTGAGGAAGCAACCCGAGCCGCGCTGGAGCAGGCGAGACAACAGTCCGAAATGTTGGAGGCGCAGCTTCGCGAGCTGCGCTCTCGCGTGTCGCTGGGCGATCGAGCCGCCCAGGCAGCATCGGAGCTCGAGGCGGCGCTGCGCGCCCAGTCTTCGCGATCGGCGGAACTCGAGGCCGGTCTTGTAGCACGCGCTCGCCAGCTTTCGGACCTGTCCGCGGAAGTCGAGGAGATGCGAGCGGCCGCCGATGCCGGGCGTATCGCGGCCGCCGAGGTCGAAGAAATCGCAAATCGGGCGGACCTCGCGGAGCGACGCGTGGCCAAGCTGCAACAGGAGCTTGCCACGGTCACGGACGCACACGCCGGTGAGGTCTCGCGTCTAGAGGAAGGCCTTCGAGAGCGCGCCCAGGCTGCGCGGGCGTGCGAGATCGAGCTCGCGCGTCGCGATCAAATGGTCCACGAGCTTGTGGAAGCTCTCGGCGAAGTGCCCGTGGCCCGCCCGACGTCGCCGGAGCCGTCACCTCCAGCCGCCGGCGTGGGGGCCCTCGAAGAAACACCCGTTGAAACTCTCGAAGAAACTGTTCGTTTGCGCGCGCAGCTCGATGCGCTCGCTCTCGATCTGGCGCGACGCGAAGGAGAGGTTCAGGCCAGCGCGTGGAGAGTCACTGAGCTCGAGCGACGCGTGGAAGAGTTTACGCAGGCCCCGGCCGATGGGCGCGTCGTCCCGGACCAGGACGACCGACGGCTTGCGGCGGCGCTCGACGAAGTGGATGCGCTCCGGCGCGCGCTGGCGCAGGAGCACGAGGTCCGCGTCAAACTCGAAGAACGAACGCAAGCAATCGAGGCTGAGGCCCCCGGAGGCGAGGCGGAGCAGCGCGCCTGAGGGGCGGCTGCCCCCGCGTCTTAGACGTTGACACCGTTGAGCCGAAGCTTAAGTTGCCCACGGAACTTGCGTGCGCGGCCGTGGCCCGCACGCTCCTCGAGACAGGCTCCCGGCTGCCCCGATGTCCTCTAAGCGCGACTACTACGAAGTCCTGAGTGTCTCGCGCGAGGCGACGAGCGACGAGATGCGCAAGGCGTATCGCCGTGAAGCCCTCAAGCACCATCCGGACCGAAACCCGGGGAACGCCTCAGCTGAGGCCAAGTTCAAGGAGGTCACGGAGGCCTATCAAGTGCTCTGTGACGAGAATAAGCGTCGGATTTACGACCAGTTCGGGCACGCTGGGCTGGAGGGGTCGATGGGCGGTGGCCCCGGGTTCGAGGGCGTCAGCGACGTCTTCGCCCACATGCAAGATCTGTTTGCCGAGATGTTTTCGGGGGGTGTCGGCTTTGGTGGCGGAGGCCGGCCACGCCGAGGCGGCGACCTGCGGGTACAGACTCGGCTGACGCTCAGGGAAGCAGCGTTCGGGTGCAAACGGGAGCTGACCGTTCGGGCGCCGGCGCCGTGCACCGACTGCGGGGGAAGCGGAGCCAAGTCCGGGACCAAGCCCGAGGGGTGCCCCCAGTGTCGCGGCAGCGGACAGGTGTCCAACGCTCGGGGCTTCGTGATGTTCACCTCAACCTGCCCGCGCTGCCGGGGTGCCGGCCGCGTCATCAAACAGGCTTGTCCAGCATGCGCGGGGCACGGAGCGGTCGAGCGCGCACGCAAAGTAACGGTAACTTTTCCTGCAGGGATTGACGCGGGGCAGCGCCTTCGGGTGCCTGGCCAAGGCATCGCCGGACCCGGTGGCGCCCCCTCCGGCGACCTGTATGTGGAGGTGGACGTCGAGGACGATCCGCGCTTCGAGCGCGACGGCGTAGACCTCGTGACACGGGTCCGCGTGCCCTTTGCGGAAGCCGCCCTTGGCGGAGACATCAGCGTACCTGCTCTCGACTCCGAAGACGGGGCAGCCACTGTAGAGGTCGCGATTCCTCCAGGCACCCAGTCGGGTGCGGTTTTCACCGTAAAGGGAAGTGGGATCCCGCGCCTTGATGGCCGTGGGCGCGGATCGCTCGTGGTAGTCGTTCAAATAGAGGTTCCAACCGCTCTGACGCCGCGCGCGCGCGAACTGCTCGAGCAGCTCGGCGCCGAACTGCGCAGTCAGGGGTCCGATGAGAGGGAAGCAAAGCGAGCGGTTGCGGGGAAGTAACCCATGACGCTCGATGCCGACGCGCTGAAGGCTAAGCTCGCTCAGGTCTCGACGCTGCGAGCTAGGGGTCGAGTTCTCGGTGTGACGGGACTGAGCGTCCGATTCGAAATGCCCGGCGTCCGAGTCGGGGACGTCATTCAAATCCTGCGTCGTGGCGGGCCACTCGCTTGTGAAGTGGTCGGCTTCGATCGCGGGCAGGCAATCGCCTTGCCGCTTGGCAGCATCGCAGGTGTTGGACCAGACGACGCGGTTGAGTCGACGGGAGCGCCCTTTTCCGTGCGCGCGGGTGACGACCTGCTCGGTCGTGTCGTCGATGGACTGGGCCGTCCGTTCGACGGCGGCTCCGCCATCGGCGGTGACCTCGTTCCCGTCGATCGGGATCCGCCGCCCGCAATGGAGCGGCGGCCGGTCGCTCGCCCCCTCGGCACCGGCGTTCGTGTCGTCGACGGTCTGCTCACGCTGGGCGAGGGGCAGCGCATTGGCCTATTCGCAGGGTCTGGCGTCGGCAAGAGCACGCTGCTCGGGGCCATCGCACGAGGGGCCGAGGCGGATGTCGTCGTCGTCGCCCTGGTGGGCGAGCGTGGGCGCGAGGTGGGCGAGTTTCTTGATCGGTGTCTCGGACATCAGGGCCGCAAGAAGAGCGTCGTCGTCGTGGCCACGAGCGACGTGGCCGCGCTTGAGCGTTTGCGTGCAGCGCAGGTGGCGACCGCGTATGCGGAGTACTTTAGGGACAAGGGAGCGCGCGTGCTCTTGCTCGTCGATTCAATCACACGTTTTGCGCGCGCTCAGCGCGAGGTTGGACTCGCGGCCGGCGAGCCTCCCGCGCGTCGTGGCTATCCACCGAGCGTCTTCGCGATGCTTCCGCGCCTGCTCGAGCGGTCAGGCCAGTCTGCCCGCGGCAGCATCACGGCAATCTACACGGTGCTTGTCGAGGGCGGCGACATGGACGAGCCGGTCGCAGACGAGGTCCGCGCCATTCTCGATGGCCATGTCGTGCTCGATCGCCTCGTAGGCGCGCGGGGCCGGTATCCGGCGGTCGATGTGACAGTGTCGTTGTCGCGCGTGATGAATGCCGTGGTCGGTCGCGAGCATCAAGTTGCGGCACGCCGTCTGCGCGAGCTCTTGGCGGTCTACGAGGCCAAGCGAGATCTGGTGACGCTCGGCGCCTACGCCAAAGGAACGGACAAGGAGCTCGACGAAGCCATTGCGCGCATGCCGCGCATCGAAGCCTTCCTGCGCCAGGATCCCACCGAACAGACTCCGTTCGATGCGACCGTTGCGGGCTTGCAGAGCGCGATACGGTAGCACCGTGCTAGTTCCAGCGCCGGTGCGATGACCGTTCTCCAGGCAGCCGATCTTCGTTTTGGATACGCTGGCGACACACTATTTGACGGCGTCACGTTCTCGCTTGGCTTGGGCGACCGGGTTGCCCTTGTCGCACCCAACGGCTCTGGCAAGACGACGCTCCTTCGTATTCTCGCTCGTGAGCTAGAGCCGGACGCGGGCTCCGTCGTACTAAAACGCGATATGACCATAGGCTACTATCGCCAATCGCATGAGATCGCTGCGCACGGTGATGTCCTTGGTGCCTTTCTTTCCGGATTTCGCACGGTCATGGAGCTTCGTGAAGAGCTTCGGTCGGCGCAAGAGGAAGCAGCAAGCGGCGCCGCCGCTGCCTTGCAGCGCCTTGCGCAAGTGTCCGATCGCTACCACCTGGCTCATGGAGACGAGGTAGAGCGCCGGGTCGCAATCCTGGCGAGCCACCTTGGCTTTTCCGACCGCGATCTGGCGCGCCCCGTGTCGTCGCTTTCGGGTGGGGAGCAGGGTCGCTTGCGCCTCGGCGTCGTTCTCGCCGGGCGTCCGGACGTCCTTCTCTTGGACGAACCCACCAACCACCTGGATCTGGATACGATCTCATGGCTCGAAGCCTGGCTTTCTGACTATCGCGGAGCCATCCTCATCGTGAGTCACGACCGCGCTTTTCTGGACAACACGTGCCGCGCCATCATGGAGCTGGGTCGTCGAACGTTCCGAATCTATCCAGCGCGTTACTCGGACTACGTTACGCTGCGTCAAGAGGACCTCGAACGAGAGCAAGCCCTTGCCGAGCGACAGCGAGGCATGATCGCGAAGACCGAGGAATTCATCCGGAAGAACATCGCGGGCCAAAAGACAAAGCAGGCCCAGAGCCGCCGCAAGATGCTCTCGAAGCTCGATCGGTTGGAACAGCCGGAAGACGTGTGGGCCACTGCCGAGCGAGTCGCGTTTCGCTTTGTGCCGGGGGCCCGAACCGGCGACATCGTGCTCGATGCCACGGGGCTGGGAGCGCGGCGTGGGGAACGCACCCTCTTCTCAGACTTCGATTTGCTGGTACGTCGCGGCGACCGCATTGGCATCGTCGGGCCGAACGGCGCGGGCAAGAGCACGCTTTTGAAGCTTCTCGCTGGGATTGGAGCCCCCGACGACAGCGGGGCGATTAAACGTGGCACTAATCTGCAAGAGGGCTACTTCGATCAGCATCTCGGGCAAGTGGACACGCGACTAACTGCCGTCGACAACGTGCGCCAGGTGCGCGGAGACTTTACCGTCGAAGCCGCACGCCAATACCTCGCGCGCTTCCGCTTTTGGGGCGACGACCCGCTCCGTGTCGTCAGCGGCTTCTCCGGTGGCGAACGCTCGCGCTTGGCTTTGGCCAAGCTCCTTCTCGAGCCCAAAAACTTGCTGCTTCTGGACGAGCCGACCAACCACCTTGATATCCCGGCCGCCGAGATCCTGGAGGAAGCGCTCGTTGGCTTTGACGGAACCGTGATTTTGGCCTCGCACGATCGCCGTTTCCTCGAGAACGTGACGACGCGCATCGTCGTCGTGCAAGGCGGTAGCGCACAAGTATATCCGGGCTCGTTTCGCGACTACGAGAGAGGCAGGGCGCCCGTCTTGGGGAAAGAGGGAGAGGCCGATCGGGCAAATGCCGCCGCCAACGGGAAGAAGGAGAAGCAGAAGACGGTTGCTGATGAGGAGCGAAAGCAGAAGTACGAAGTACAGCGACAGGTCGCGCGAGCCGGCGAAAAGCGCAAGCGCCGGATCCAAGAGCTCGAGGTGGCCATTGCCGCCGGCGAGCGCGAGCTCGATGTCCTGCGGGGAGGTCTCAAACAGGCTCCGGGCGACGACTGGGAGAAGCTCGCGAAACTGGCCCATGATGAGCAGGTTTTGACGAGGAAGGTCGACGCGATGCTCATGGAATGGGCGAGGCTTTCGGAAGAGACCCCATGAGAAGAGGTTTGCCCACGGCTGTAGCCATTGCGGCGGTGGCATTTGTTCTCACCGTCGCAGCGTGCAGGCGGGCCCCCCTCCATGTCGGTCTCGACGCGGAGGCGCAGCTGCCCGTCGTTCGCAGCGAGAGCGAGGGNNNGATTTCCACGTCGAGACCCGCGTTGCCGACGTGCCCATCATGGGGCGAGATGCCGTGCGAGTCGTCGACCCAAGCAAAGACGACCTCGCCCGCGGCGATGGGGTGACGGTAGTCGACCTTCGTGAAACACGCAGCGATGGCGCCTACCCCGTGCGGACGATGGCACGAACCGAGTTCGAAGCAATCGCTGTTGCACGTCGCGAGCAAGCGGGCCCCACTCTCGCAAGCGCTGCCCCGCAGCAGCCCCCGGCGAGCGCCGGCTCGGCAAACCCACCGAGCGCGGCTGTATCACCGAAGGCCGCGGCGTCTCGGGGCGTAGTCGTCATCTATGGCGCCGAGTGGTGTGGAGCTTGCCACGACGCCGCGCGCTACCTGCGTCGCAAGGGAATCGCGTACGTCGAGAAAGACATCGAGAACGATCCGGCGGCAGCGAAGGAGATGCAGCAGAAGCTCGCCAAGAGCGGGATAAGGGGTGGCTCCATTCCGGTCATCGACGTGCGCGGAAAGCTGATGGTCGGGTTCAACCCGGGGCAGCTTGATGCTGCACTGGGAGAAGCTCTCTAGTTCGCTTTTCACCCGTGTAGCGCGGTCTGGTGGGGGGGAGCGTGGCCGCTCCTCCCCCACACCCCCCCAGCCGGAGTCACTCAAGGAATTGCGAAAAAAAACGCCCTAGATCCAACGCTCGGAAAACCGCTCTGCCCCGTATACGATGGCATCCTGCCAATCGACGCCGCGCCAAAGGCCTCGGGGAGGGACCATCGGAATGAGCGAACTGCAAATGGAGATCTTGCGGGCTGGCCAGGGAGCCGAGGCCAAAGCAGGCGACCGCGTGATGGTGCATTACGTGGGCACGTTGACCGACGGCAAGAAGTTCGACAGCTCACGCGACCGAGGCCAGGGCTTTCGCTTCCAGCTCGGGCGCGGCGAAGTCATCCAGGGCTGGGATCAGGGCGTCTCGGGCATGCGCATCGGCGAGCTGCGCAAGCTGACGATCCCGGCGCAGCTCGGATACGGGACACGGGGCTTTCCCCCAGTGATTCCGCCCAACGCAACGCTCGTTTTCGAAGTGGAGTTGCTCGCGGTCGGCTAAGCACCTGATGCGCCTCATCGCTTCTTGCGGGCGATGACGCGCGTGTACACCTCACGCTTGCTGCGCCCACTCCACGCGGCCAGCGTTTCGGCCACCGAGCGGGCGTGTTCGCCGCGCGCCAGCGCCTCGTCGATGCGCGCGTCGAGTGCGGCGTCGTTGATTCGCGCGGCTCGCTCCTCCGGTGCGTGCGCACCCAACACGATGGCGATTTCGCCGATCCACTGACGCTCGTCGGCGGCAAGCTCGGCGCATGTGCCACGCACCAGCTCCTCGTGCACTTTCGTGAGCTCCCGAGCGACGCATGCTCGGCGCTCGGGCGTCGCGTCGGCCAGATCGCGGAGAGTCGCGCGAAGGCGACTCGGCGCCTCGAAAAGCACCGTCGTTTCCGCCGTCGACGCCACCAGGGCGAGCGCATCTCGGCGCGCGCTGCCGTCGCGAGGAAGGAAACCGACAAAGCGGAAGCGCGCGTCCGTTGCCAGGCCGCTCGTGACGAGAGCGGCCAAAAGGGCACTGGCGCCCGCGATCTGCACGACACGCACGCCCGCCGCAATGGCCGCTTCCACCAGGGCTTCGCCGGAATCGCTGACGCCAGGGGTTCCCGCATCGGTCACAAGGGCGACTTGTTCGCCACTCGCGAGCCGATCGACGATCCGCGCTACGTCTCGCGGGCTTGCATGCGCATCGAGGCGCTGGACGTCTTTGCCCCCAATGCTGAAATGGGACAAGAGCTGTCGCGTGCGACGCGTGTCCTCCGCCACGATCCTGCGGCATGCACGCAGCGTGTCCAGCGCGCGAATCGTAATGTCGCCCAGATTGCCAATGGGAGTGGCGACAACGAAAAGGGTGCCTTGAGCTTCAATGGGTTCCGTTTATCACGATCAGGCGGTCCGAGTCGCGCGCGAGGTCTGGGACGTGGACCAGCGAGTGGCGTCCTTGGTGTCCTGGCGGTTGCGGTTTCCGGCGGTGTCTTCGATCTGCTAGTGCCTCGATTCCATGAAAAGGAGGGATGCCGCGATAGGCGCCTCCTAGACGCAACCGCAGGGGCGGGCCGGCCGAGATGGAGAGGAATGTGACCTCGCTGCGCCAAGGCCTTCGACGCCTCTCTCTGCCGCCCCCTCCACCTTCCTGATCTTCCCGATCTTTTTGTCCGCCTTCTTGTCCCTTTGCGCGCTGCACGCTTCAATTCCGTGGAATCGAGGCGCTAGTCCTCCGGCTCTTCGCCCGTTGGTGTCGCGCCCCCTGCTCTCGGCGTGATCGCGCCGAGCCCGCACCGCGCGGCCTCTTGGGCGATCGCGTTGTCATCGGCTGACAAGTCCACATCGCAACGTCCGCGAATCGACACGAGCGCGCGCTTGGCCCACTCGCGCACGAGAGGATATTCGCTCAAGAGTCTCTCGGCGATGAGGGGCACATCGCTCTGCGAACGCACTTCGCCCAGCGTTGCGATGGCGACGGCCTGTTCGTGGGGCTTTCCCCGCTCGAGCGTCGCGCGCATCACATTCACGTCGAGCGAGCCGTAAAGCTCTTCGAGGCGTTGCCGCGGATAGCGGACAGGCCACCACGACTCCATTGCGTCGACCAGCGAGCGGACGGCCTTGTCGGCATGGCAGAGCGCGCACTCGAGCGGCCGATCCCCAAGCACCCGTTCTGGATCCGTGGGCGAGCCGATTCGATGATAGCGCGTGAGCACACCGTCGAGGCCCATGTTCTTTCGCGCCATGTGGCAGGCGATGCACGAGCCGCCGCGGCCATCGGGATCATGATGCGCGTGGGCGCGAAGCCGGTCTCGAAGAGCCAGCTCGACGTGGCACGGCGTACACACGTCGTTGCCAGACGGCAGTGAGAGGCTTTCCGGAGAGCGTACGGCTCCGGCGCTTGCCCCGCCGTGCGGATCATGGCAGGCGGTGCAAGCGAGCGCACTCGAGCAGTGGCCGAGAAGAAAGTCGCGGGCCTCGCCGGAATTGATGTGACTCCCGCCGGCGGCCACGTCCCGCCGACCGCCCTCCCAGGTGAACGGATAGCGGGAGAACAACACCTGATGGCATCGCGCGCAGACGCGATTAATTTCCGCTGCCCGCGTCGCCTTGGGCAGCCTCGCGTCTAGCCACGGCGCCTTCGGCGCCAGCGAAGGACGTATGCGTGGGTCCAGGGCGTGCGCTCGAGCTCCTCCGTGACAAGCCTCGCAGCCAATGCCGACCTCGATGAGCGAGCTTCCTTTGAAGGCGCTTCGCACGACCTGGAGGCTCCGCTCCGCGACGGCGTGCGGCGTGCTCCCTTCCGAGACAAGGGCACCCCCCAAATGGGCGACTTCCTCCGCCGCCGTGCTTGCAAACCAGCGCTCGTCGGTCACACGCACGCTCATGCGCCTATCGGAGGGCAGCCAGCGATCGACCTGCTCTCCCTGATAAGCGTGTGCCGAAGGCCCTGCGATCGCGCCGAGCAAGCGGTCCAGCTCAGGCACAGTGTTGTGGCAAAAGATGCAAGCACGGGCCCACAGCGGCCCCGCGCGGAGGCTCCTGCGCTCATGCAACATGACCGAATAGCCCTTGTAGCGAAGGGAGTGCGTCGCAAAAACGTACGATACGGGGAGCACGACCTCCTCAGTCATGCCGCGGTCGTCCACCCCGGCAAAGTCCTCGCGCGTGCGCCCGCCGATGACGCGCGTAACCCGGTAGACCTTTGGTTCGCCGCCGGCTGGCTCGACCCGCAGAAAGCGCGCGGCCCCTCGCTGCTCGAGCACGACCGCGTCTCGTTGAAATTGCCAGCGCGTGCCATCGAACGGCGCGCGTACCTCGTCCGTGGTGCCGTCGCGCGTCATGCGGTGCATGGGCGAGCGCTCCCATGCCGCGAAGACGTCAGCGTGACAGGGCCGACAGGCCGGCGAGCCGGCGTAATCGCTGCGATCGACGTTGCTCAGCACATCGCGTGCGGGGGTCGGGGAAGGGGCCTTCTCGGGGAGGTGGGAGGCCTTTTCAGTGAGGTGGGAGGGCGCGGAAGCGACACACCCCGAAGCGACGGCGACCTCGAGGACGGCCAAGACACCGGCACGAGGGGCAGCACGGAGAGCGATCAACCCGACTTACGCGACCTCGACCGCGTCTCCCATCTCCTCGCGCAAGTATTCTCGCAACCGACCCGTCAGCCGCTGCTCCAGCTGCCGCACGCGCTCACGCGAGATTCCGAAGCGGTCACCGAGCTCCTGCAACGTAAGTGGTTCGTCCGACACGAGACGTTCGTCAAAAATGGCTAGCTCTTTCTCCTTGCCCACAAGCGTCAGGCGAAATGCCCCAAGCTTGTCCTTGAGCATCCCTTGGAGCTCGTTGCCGGCCAAGAGCGCTTCGGGTCCCTCGACCAGGCTCGGCATCGTGTCGATCCGCGTCGTTGCGCGACCGTCTCCGTCGCCGATCGGGGCGTCTAGGGATTTTTCGCTCGCTTGCAGGCGCACGTCCATCTCGGCGACTTCGCTCTCGGGGACGTTGAGCTGCTTTGCGATTTCTGCATCGGTTGGCTCAATTCCCAGCGCCTGAAGCTCCGAACGTTTCTTCCGGAGGTTGAAGAAGAGCTTGCGTTGCGCTTGGGTCGTGCCGAGCTTCACGAGACGCCAGTTGTTGAGAATGAACCGAAGGATGTAGGCGCGGATCCACCAGGCCGCATAAGAGGAGAGCTTCACTCCACGATACGGATCGTAGCGCTTGACGGCCTGCATCAGGCCGATGTTGCCCTCCTGGATGAGGTCCATGATGTTCTTGTAAGCTCGCCGGTATTCGTAGGCGATCTTGACGACTAGCCGCAGGTTTGCCGTTACCAGGCGGGCGGCCACGCCAGTGTCTTGTGTTGCCACAAACTTTTCCGCGAGACTCTGCGTCTCCGTCGGACTGAGCAGAGGGTGTCGTTGGACCTCCCGCAGGTACGCGGAGAGTGCGTCGAATTTTTCGATCGATGCGGCGGCCTCGGACGGCTTGCGATTGGCCGGCGTAGGTCCACCGTCGTCCTCGACGGTCTGCAGCGCCTCGGCGTCCGACTCGGCGTCAACGAGAGCGTCTTCGTCATCGCTTCGCTCGTCGTCGTGAGCACGGCCGGCTTCGTTCCCCGATTCCTCCCCCTCTTGAGTCTCCTCTTCGCCGTTACCCGGCGGCGCGGTCGAGGCAGGCCGCCGCGAGACGTCCGGCTTGGCGGCTCGAGGCTTTTTTTTCGCTGTCTCGTGCGGCTTCGTTTTTCGAGGCAAGACGCCTCCTCCGTAGCACGTGTAGGGCCGCGTCGGTACGACTGAGCAGGGGCGCGTCTCTTTCCGGCGATTGACAAGGCCTGACGGCGCGCGCAAACGTTTCCGCTAACGTTTCCTATCGGCGCGTACCGTGCGCGCTATGCCAGGCGATGTCCAGCGCGCCCCATTCCCACCGCAGCCCCGATGGCACACGAAGCGCTGCGCTTGCGCTCGGTCCACAGGATTTTGGGGAGCGAACGGAGGCCGCGCGCGACGACTTGCGCCGCCGTATGACGACATGGGCGCGCGCCGTGGCCGAGCGGCTTCGTCGGTCCGGGGTCGATCTCGGCGTCCTTTTCGTGGGTCGCGCAGAGGTGGACCGGGTGCTCCTGCTCAGGCGCGGAGCCAGAACGCACGAGCCGAAGGCATCGCTCATGCTGGTCATCGACCAGGAGGGCGTTCGAACGGGACTCGAGCTTCCGAGGGCGCTCCTGAAGACCGTGCGTGGCCGTTTGCTCGACCCACAACGTGCAGCAGAGCTCGGCGCCGCGCTCGAGGCCCTTCCCGAGCAGTTTGCGATTCATGTGGGACAAGAGGAGCCGATACAAGCGCCACGATGCGGAATGGACGATCTGACTCGCCTGCTCGACTGTCTCGACCGTCAAGGAGGCGCGATGTGGATTGGTTGGACAGTGCCCCGAGACGTTGCCCTAGAGCATGCGGCGCTCCTTGATGAGCAGCTCGAAGACGCTCTCGTCGCCCTCTCCAGGGTCTTTGTCCTCGTCGTTCACCTGCCTTCTCGAGGCGGGTTGCGTGCCGGGGATCGAAGTCCGCGCGGGGCAGAAGCCAATGTAGGTACACCCATCGACCGAGGGGCGCGCGTGCGCGTGCTAGAGGGTCCGTTTTCGGGCAAAGTGGGCGTGGTGCAAGAGCTCGACGGAAAGGGCGGCGCACGTGTGATGTTGGGTCTCCTCGCCGTACGTTTAGAGGAAAAATACTTGACGGCGCATGTTCAAGGACTGCGCCGTCCGGTCCTAACTTCGTCTCACCGCAAGCCCCTGCCGGCCCGCTCGTGAAGACAACGCAGGGGCCGGATCCGGCATCTGTGGTTTCTGGAGCCAAAGACCCGCAGTGACTTGTGCGCCCTCCCCGGAGTCCGTGTATCCGACCACCCTTCGCGGGCAGTTCCGCCGTCACGCGCGCCAATATGCCATTGGAACCGCGATGCTCGCGATCTTCCAGCTGGCAATGAACCAGGTAGACCACCAGTCCAAGGGAGCCATCGACACGATTTTTGGTGCTACCCCCGAGCGCGCATGGAGGCCCGCGGCCACCATACTCCTCCTTGCCGTCCTCGCGTTCGTCGCGCGTGTCACGAGCCGCTGGTCCGTGTTCAACGCGGGGCGCGATGCCGAGTACGAACTCAGATTCGAACTGCTGCGCAAGTTGCACCAGCTCGGCGCCGCTTTCTACCAGAAGATGCCCGCCGGCGAGATCATGAGCCGCTCCACGAGCGATTTGCAGCAAGTGCGAATGCTCCTTGGATTCGGCGTCCTCAACATGGTCAACGTCTGCTTTGCGTTCGCGAGCGCGCTCCAGGTCATGCTTGCCATGAGCGTGAAGCTCACCGTTGCATGCCTCGTCAACTTGCCGCTCGTCACGCTCGTCTCGCGCGCCGTTTCACGCAGGCTTTACCACCGTATGCGCGACAACCAGAGCGCGCTTGGTCGCATGAGCGACGTATTGCAGGGCAATCTGGCGGGCGTGCGCGTCGTGCGCAGCTTCGCTCTCGAGGAGCGCGAGCGGTCGCGCTTCGAGGGCGCCAATCGCGAATACCTGCGGGCAAGCCTTGCTCTGGCGCGATTGCGAGGGTCTTTTGCGCCCACCATCGGTTCGGTCGCGGCCATCGGCATCCTGATTTTCTTCTGGTACGGGTCGACTCTCCTGCTCCGCGGTCCGGACCATGGCGGACTTTCGCAGGGAGCCTTTTTCGCGTTCTGGAGCGCGTTCGCGCGGATGACCTGGCCCATGATCGCCGTCGGATTTGCATTGAGTGTCGTGCAGCGTGGCCGAGCTGGATTTGCCCGATTGCGTGACGTCTTCGACGCACGGCCCGAGGTCGTCGATGGAGCGAGGAAGCCACCGAAGCACGTCGGGGGTTCGCTCGCGGTCGAGCATCTGTCGTTCTCTCACGGGACTCGCCGCATTCTCGACGACGTCACGCTCAAGGTGGCCCCCGGCGAGTCTCTGGCCATCGTCGGGCGTACGGGCTCGGGCAAGACGACGCTCGCCATGCTCTTGGCGCGCCTGCTGCCCACGCCGCCCGGCTGCGTGCGCGTCGATGGCATCGACGTGTGCGACTTGCCGCTCGCATCCCTTCGCTCGGCGATTGGGTATGCGCAGCAAGACGCATTTCTCTTTTCGACGACTGTTGCAAGAAACATCGGCTTCGCCCTGGACGATCCCGATACTCCTGAGGCGCAGGCAAAGATTCGCAATGCAGCGCGCGAAGCTCACGTGCTCGAGGAGGCCTTGTCGTTGCCCGAAGGCTTCGACACGGTTGTCGGCGAGCGTGGAGTGCAGCTCTCGGGAGGCCAGAAGCAGCGCGTCGCGCTGGCGCGCGCGCTCGTCTGGGAGCCGAAGATCCTGATTCTGGACGATCCGTTCTCGGCGGTGGATGCCAGGACCGAAGGCGCAATTCTGGCCGCGATCGAACGCCAGGCCAGTCGCCGGACGGTCATTCTCGTCACCCATCGCATCGCGGCGGCTTCGCGCTGCGACCGTGTGGTTGTTCTGGACGAGGGGCGCGTCGTCGAGCACGGCACGCACGACGAGCTCGTTCGCTCCGGTGGGATCTACGCGGCTTTTGCGGAGGAGCAGCAGATGGCCCGAGAGCTGGAGGAGCTTGACGCCCCCGCCGCTCTCGGGGCCTCGATCCCCCCGGACGGGTTGGCGGCGCCGTGAGTCGCAATTCGTTCCCCGCAGCCCGACCCCCCGCGGGCGGTCGTGCTGAGCGAGCGCTCCGAACCTTCCACGAAGAAGGGGCGATCGGGAAGGCCTACGACACGCGTCTCTTGCGCAGGCTCTGGCCGTTCGTGCGGCCTCACGCACCCTTCATTGTTGTGTCGCTCGGCACCCTCGCCATCATCTCCACCATCGGTCTCGTTCGGCCGCTCTTGATGGGCGACGTGGTGCATCAGGCCGGCGTGCGCAATGCCAAACATCTTATGCGCGACGGCGCCGGTCTTGCGCTTCTTCTCGTCGTCACCCAAGTACTGACGTTTGCTCAAATGTACGCGATGCAAGTGGCCGGTGCCCGGGCGATGGCGGATCTGCGAAGCGCGATATTTCAATTCTTTCAGGGTCTGCGCTTGCGGTACTACGACCGGACGCCCGTCGGGCGCCTTGTCACACGTGCCACCAACGACGTCGATGCGGTTAGCGAGCTCTTTGCCTCGGGCGCACTCAACGCCATGGGAGATCTCATTGCCCTTGTTGGCATTGTTGCCATGATGCTTCTGCTCGACTGGCGGCTGTCGGTGGTCTCGTTTCTGGCGCTGCCTGTGGTCGGCGTGATCGTCAACTTCGTTCGCAAGCGCTCGCGTACGGCATACCGGGACGTTCGCGCGCGTACCGCCCGCCTGAATGCGTTTCTCAACGAGCAGGTCAATGGCATCTCGGTTGTGCAGGCATTTGTCCGTGAGAAGGCAATGTCGGCCGAATTCGACGCTGTCAATGTCGGCTACCGAGATGCCAACAAGCGGGCCATCTACTACGAGTCAGTTCTCGACGCCGCCATCGAGATGGTGAGCACCTTATGCATCGCCAGCATCTTGTGGTTTGCGGGGCTGCGCCGCGTGGGCGACCATGCCGTCACATTCTCGCTCCTGGTCACTTTCACGCAATACATCCGGCAATTCTTCGAGCCGGTGAGCATGCTTTCGCAACGCTACACGCTTCTGCAAAGCGCGATGTCGGGCGCCGAGCGCATTTTCGAACTCTTCGATGAGAAGGACATAGCGCCGGCGGCCCTGCCGGCCGATGAGTGCTCTCCGGTAGGGCCCGCCATGGAGGCGATTGCCCTCGAGCACGTGGACTTCGAGTACAAGCCTGGAGCTCCCGTGCTACGCGACGTGAGTTTCTCCGCGGCGCGAGGAGAACGAATCGCCCTCGTGGGCGCCACAGGCGCTGGGAAGACGACCGTCGCCAGCCTTCTCCTTCGCTTGTACGAATCCCAAGTCGGCGCTGTGCGAGTGCTCGGCCGAGACGTGCGTTCCTACGAGCCGTGCGAATTGAGGCGACTCTTTTCGGTGGTGCCTCAGGATGTATTTCTGTTCCCAGGAACGGTCCTGTCGAACATCGCTATTACCGACGAGACCCCAGACAGAGCGCGCGCGGAAGAGGCGCTGCGGCGTATCGGAGCCCTCGAGCTCTTCCAGCGGCGCGCTACCGGAGCGACCTGCGGCGCCGAGGGCGCGCTCGAAGCGCAAGTTGACGATCGCGGACAAAACTTCAGCGCCGGCGAGCGGCAACTCCTCGCGTTTGCCCGCGCGATCTATCGCGATGCGCCGCTGCTCGTGCTCGATGAGGCCACCGCGAGCGTCGACTCGGACACCGAGGCTCGCCTGCAAGTCGCACTCGAAGAAGTGATTCGAGGGCGGACAGCGCTGGTCATTGCGCATCGCCTTTCGACTATCCGCGCTGCCGACCGTATTGTCGTCTTTCACAAGGGGCGTGTGGTTGAAATGGGCTCACACGACGATCTCATTGCTCAGGGGGGCGTCTACGCCCGCCTCTATCGGATGCAGTTTGCGCATGAGCAGGCCATCCAGGCCGAGCGGCGCGCGCACCGGAGCGAGGCCCCCGCCGTACTCTTGGCCGAACGCGCGTAGCAATCGTAACGCGCGACGATGCTGGGCGAACCGCTCGGCGATGCCGGCCGAGCCGCTCGGCGGGCGCGACTAACGAGCGGGGCGCACGCTCGGCAGCCGGCGTTTCGGTGCTCGGCGGCGGGCGGGCGCCCGGATCGATGGGCCGTACCGGTGAGATCGATTGCATCAGGACGCAGCGGAACTCGCGTTTCTGGTTGGCTGCGCGGAGGCCCCTGGCCCGGTTAGGTCATTGGGACGGCCCATCGACCGCCCTGCCCGCCGCCTCCGCGCCGAAACGCCGGCTGCCGAGCTTTGGCGAACTGGGCTCGTTGGTCTTTCGGCGCGGGCACGGCCCGGACTCCCGCGGATCGACCCGAAGAAATAGCCCAAGCCGGGTGATCGCCGCTTCGTCGAGCTTGGATCCGGTTCCGCGGGGTCGAGTAGCCAGGCCTTCAGCGAACACTGGGTGCGCGCAGAAGAGCCATGGCACGCGCCGAAATAATGGTTCCCCATTGCTGCCATCGGAGTCTTCGCACCGCGGACTGGCAGCAGCGACCAAATTCAGCCAGCTCGGGCGAAGAGAAGATCGAGGGCGCCTGACGCGGGGACCCCGACTGGCACAGAATGGCACACGCGTCGCTCGTGTTTAGAGGCGATTCTCTGCAGCGATTGGTGGCACGCTCCGTGCCTAAAACATTGACCCAATGCGACCCTTGCTCCCGTTTCTTGCCTCCATCTTCGTGAACGGGTTTCTCGCCGGTTGTGGAGGAATGGCCTTCACGACGAGCTCGGACGACGGCGGCGTTTCCGGGAACACCAGCGGCAGTTCTGCATCCGGCTCGGCGAGGAGCGGCGGGGTTAGCTCCGGTTCCTCTTCCGGCACCTCCGCGTCCGGTTCCTCGTCGAGCGGGAGCGCAGCTTCTGGTTCGGCGTCCAGTGGGAGCGCGTTTTCCGGAGCCGGCAGCGGTACGGGCTCTTGTCCGGTGCCCGGAACGTGCGGACCGAGCCCCTGCGCGGGCGCCTCCGTCCGGTTCGAGATGCGCGTTTCTCCCACGCTCAATGCGAGCTATTGCCGTTTGTCACGATCCGGGGCGCGAACAATCAGCAAGTTCCAATCGACAACCCGCTGTGCAGCCGCGACTGCGACACCTGCCAACAGACGCCATGTCCCGCCGGTCCGTGTGTCCCGCCCGCGCCTATCACCCCCACGGGGGTGAGCCAAGTGTGGGACGGCAGCCAGTGGCCGTCCTCTACTTGCGGCGCAGGTTTTATGTGCGAGCACAAGTCGTGCAGTCCAGCCGGGCAGTACGTCGCGACGATGTGCGCGTACCTGGATACCGGCGCGTCGGCCTCTTTCTGCGCCCCAGCGAAAACGCCAACCTGCCAAGACTTTGCGTTCGACTGGCCGCCTCCCAGCGGCAGCGCGGTTATAAGCTGGACGATCGGTGGAGGGGACGTCGACGCCGGCGTGCCCAACGATGCGGGCGGGTGCTTCACCGATCCGGTCCCGCCCAACTATCGGTTCTGCAACTCCGATACAGACTGCACGGTGAGGACGCATCACGCCAGCTGCTGCTCCGCGCAGCTCGTAGGGGTGAGCAATGTCTCGTCCGGCATGTACGACGTGTGCGAGGCCGCTTGGGATAAACAATTGCCGCGATGCTTTTGCCCCGCCTCGCCCATGACGACCGACGACGGGAAGACCGCGAGCGACCCATCGAATGTCACGGTGCAATGCAAGCCGATCGGCCCAAAAACGCACGGCATCTGCCAGACCACGGTGTTGCCGTCCGCTGATAGCGGCGCGAGCGCATGCGCGTCGAATGCAGACTGCCCGGCGAACCTCGTCTGCGCTTTTCCGGAGACTCCCGCGTGCAGCGTCACGGGTCAATGCGTCGTGCCCAGTGTAGTCGGGTGCAACGCGTATTCGCCAGGCTGCGCGTGCGATGGGACCGAGACCAGCGTCGTGTGTACCGGCTTGCCGAACGGATACCTCGCCAAGCCGTTGCGGCACAAGGGCGTATGCGTCGATGGTGGG
>WNFJ01209610.1_pt1 | contig 31747 bp, 28 predicted proteins | sample 5400461 | NCBI WGS metagenome assembly WNFJ01 (sample SAMN13153349, study PRJNA577476) | soil metagenome | isolation source: 115 cm saprolite on Douglas fir-dominated hillslope | place: USA:California | collected 2013-09-17
CGCGCGCGCAAGGCGGTCTTGGGCTCGGCCTCGCGATCGTGCAGAACATCGTCCGACTCCACGAGGGCGAGGTAGTCGCTGACAGCGCGGGGCCCGGAAAAGGAAGCGAGTTCGTCGTTTGCCTCCCGGCAATTGCTGCTCACACTGCTGTGTCGCAACCCCAGCTGACGCCGTCCATCACGTCCCCGATCGAGGGCCGTCGCGTCCTCCTCGTCGATGACAACGCGGATGCCGCGGATTCGCTCGCCGATATGCTGCGCTCCTTCGGCCATGAGGTGCGGGTTGCCTACAACGGGCCCGAAGCGCTTCGCGCGGTCGACGGCTTCCAGCCGCAGGTGGCGGTGCTCGATATTGGGCTACCGGTGATGGATGGCGTCGAGCTCGGCAGGCGCTTGCGCGATCGGGTGGGCTCCGCACTGCGACTGTTCGCGCTCACCGGATACGGCCGCGCCGAGGACCACGCGCGTACGGCGCAGAACGGCTTCGAGCATCACTTCGTCAAGCCGGTCGATCCGGCCGTGCTCGCCAGCAGCATCTCGGCGCCGGCGCCCGGTCGATCCGCTTTTCAACCTGGGGCGGAAGGGGTCAGTAACAGGCCAGCGGATTCGCGGACGGGTTTTGAGGATGGCGGCACTGGTGGAGCTGTCGAGGTGTCTCGATAGTGAACGCCGCTTCAATCTGTCCCTAATTGCAATTGGTCCCCGTGTGACGGCATTCGTGCATTTTTCGGGGCACCTCCAACCAGTGGACCGTTCCGGTCAAGTCGCGCGATGCAGCCGTCACCGAGGTCGGAGGCGAGCCCGGGTCGATCGAGATGCCGCCGTAGGCGACTTTGCCGGTATTGCTGTTGACCGAGATCACCAGCGCAGGCTGCGACGGAGCGACATAGGTCTTATGGGCGATGTACCGTTGGGTCGCGGCATACGTGGGTGAGCCTGCTTGCCCGCAAGAGATCGCGCCGCTGGTGACGTCGGCTTGGTAGACATACGACGTATCCAGCGGCAAGGTCGCATTGGCTCCGCAGCCGATGATGTTTCCACTGGGGTTCGGCACCAAGGTATTCCACAGCGCGCAACCGGCCAAAATTAGCGCGGAGCTTGCCGTTTTTTCATCGAGCGAATTGCCGTGCATGACGTAGAACCCATTGTCGGTCGGTAGAGAGGTTCCGCCATCCGTGGCGTTGACAAGGTTTGTTTCCGTCAACGCGTTGTTATCATACTGACCCGCTTGCGAGCTCGAGCTGAAAAACGCTCGAGTCGCGGAGTCGAAGAGCCTGATCCCATAAAAATATGAGTTTTGAAGGGTACCGGCTGGTGGCACATACGCAACTTGCGTATTCAATGGGCGGCCGACGGCCGATGGGCATTCCGTACCACCATCGGTTCCAGCGCCCCAGTCACAATACATGGTGCTGGAGTAGTTTACCGCTGGATTGCTGCCGCAGGTGATCGAGAAGCTCAAGTTGCCATCATCCACGTCCGAACAGGTATCGCCCTGAGGGGAGGTGTCCACGGCCCAGTTCGTGGTCTCGTTGCTGGCCCCCGCGGTATAGGACCAGTTTGCATTGAAGTAATGTCCACTCGAGCCGCCGCTCGGAGCGGCGCCGACACGGTATTCGCTGGTGGAAACCGAGACGCCGCAATTCTTGCGCACGCAGGCTTGGAGGTTGGCAAGGCCGCAGATGCCTCCATTCGGATCCTTGATCTGGTCGCGATCGCCGGAGCCCAAGTAAATGCGAATCCCGCCATTGGTCAAGCTGGTTGCGGCCACTCGCGTGAAGAATGGGCTTCGTTGATAGAATCCCTGTCCCTTGAACTGAATGAAGGCGCGGCCTCCGTACCAGTTACTGTAGAGACCATTGCCTCCCACGGTCGCTGGATTGTACAAGCTGAACGTCCATACCTGGCCATGGACATCTCCAACCACCGCGGTGTCGAAGATCCCATCGCCATTGGTATCCAACATCGAAACCGGCGCGGCAATCGGGTACAGCGAATTGCGGGGATCCGAGCCTCCGGATGAGTCCATCCGCGCGTAGCGCCACAACTGCTGTCCGGTCCACGCATCGTAGACATAGAAGCCACGTCCTCGCAGGTACGCAGCTTCATAACCCCCGCCGGTCGCAAAAACGTAGCGCTCGCGGGCGGGAGTTCCGTTGACCGAAAAAGTCCCGCTGGCATCGGATTCGGCAATCGGCCCAATCGGGGCCGGGGCGGGGCCGAGGTCATTCCAGGATCCGCCCGATTTCAAGTCTTGAGTGTTCCCTGGAACCGGAGCAACCCACAAAAAGCGCGGATTCATCGGGTCCGTCACCTCGAGCGCGACGTAGTGGCGCCCACCCTCGCGCTCGCCGACAATCGCGATCGTATGGTACTCGTCATACTGCTTCTGGTGATCGGCTGGTGCGGATCCGCTGCCATCCACCCAAATGTCGCGGACCATCGCGGTGCCGTCTACGAACAGCTCATGGCGGTCCCCGATCACATAGCGGATGAGCTTGGGCAGCAGGTCGGGAGGAATGAAGGCCCACATTTCCTGGCCCGTTCCGGTGTCGAAGCTATGAACGCCATTGACGATCGTGTCGTTTCCGGCGTTGAACGCATGGATCATTCCGTCATTCCCGCCGACCAGCGCAAATTGCGTACGGTATTGGTTGTTGGTGAAATAAGTCTGATACGCGTTTTGCCCACCCGGCTCCAGGTTCGGCGCGTAGAGCGATGGGACGCACTGGTTGACGATTCCCAGATCACACAAGTACGTCGGAGAGGGTGGAGTCACCAGGACCGGCGTGGAATGAAAGATGTCCCCGAGAATATTAGGCCGCGACTGATAAGAGGCCGGTTGGGGATAGGTCCGATTGTACGGATTCTGAAAAAGAACGTCCTCGCCCTGAATGAACCGGATCACATCCGTCGCGCAGTCGTCCTCGATCACGTACGTGTGACGTGACCTGAACCCGAGCGTGGTGCAGAAGGTTCCAGTCACCCCACCCAGCTTGAGCAATGGAGTGATCGCAGATACGTTGGCAGCGGTAAACGGGACCAGCGTCCCGCTGTAGGTACCCGTGGTGCCATTGGGCGCGACGGTAAAGATTCTCCGTGCATTGGCGGTGTTGCCGGCGATAACCGAATTCTCGCGAGTGGTGAGCAGCGAGCTGGCTTCCCAAAGCGGTTCCGCGGGTACATATCCACCATCCGCGGTGGTTAACGCCGGCCAGCCCGCATCATAGGGTTTGCTGGTGTCCGAAACCACGAATTGGCCGCTCACTTCTTGAATGAAGTTATTGTTTTTATCGGTAAGAAAAACGTCATAGCAACTGTTATCCCCGTCGGGATTGAGCGGATCTTTGATTCCATAGTCGGCACTGCTGCAACCGGCGGAGAATTCGTTGAACAGTGCATATCGGGTGAGCGTCCCCTGCCATTGGGCGCCCGCGTTGGGCGTGAAGCGTGGAATGAACGCGGAGGTGTAGCCATGGGTTTGCACGGTCGCAACCGCGGCGGAAGAGAATGACGTCGCCCGGTTGATAATCTCGCTGAAGACTTGTGCGATGTTGTTCTCAAGGTTCACAAAATTATCAGCGGCGAGGTATTTCCCATTTCCCCGTGCCGCAATCTGCTGGAGGATGGTCATCTCATTATAGGTATCCTGAGGATCTCCGATCCCAACCACGTAGGTTCGAATCGTGTCAGGAGATGACACGGAGCCGACGTTATTGTTCGCCATCCACCCGGCCACATCGTCTGCCAAATCCATGTCGCAGGTGCCGCCCGGTGTTTGTCGAACCCCCAGGCCACTAATCGCCGAACCGGCGCCGCCCGCCATCGACGGGTCGAGAAAGTCGTTGCCGTCGTCCTCCGTGCCCATCCCGAGGGTGGAGCATTGGGCCGCGGCGGTGCATTGTGGTGGAATGCCTCCGTCGGCGTAGGTGCTGCACGCCGAGTTCGCGGTATCGTTCCGTCCGTCGGAGAACAAGACGATGAAGTCACCGGTACACGAGCTACAGGGCCCGCTCGACCCGTTGGCCATCGGAGCGCCGCCCTGGGTTGCAGAGTTTGAAAACACCCAAGGATTGTTTTGGCCGCCCATGTACCAGGCGGTGTTGAAGAGCATCTCCGCAAGCGGGTTCGCATTCGAGGTGTAGCTCAGGCCGTCGATCGCGGCGAGTTTCTGGCTGATTGGCCGTCCCTGGCCGCTGCACGACTGGGGCAGCATTTTTTGCACCACCTTGCCACCTTGGCTGCCATTCGCCGCAACCACCGCCTCTCGCAAAGACGAGAGCAGCGGCCCATTCACCAGGCGCTTGTAGGCGAGGCTCAGGCTCGTCCACTTCGGAGGATAAAAGCGCAGCCAGTTGCCGGAAAAGACGCCCGCTTCCGGAGCAATGTCATTCTTTGGCGCAAACGGATTGAGCCAGTACCCGCTGCTGTTGACACAATTGGTACATGCCACCACGTTCGGATCGGTCGCGAGGGTAATTCCGAATGGCGTCAATGCATTGAGACAAGCCGTGGTGGCAAGCTCAGGGACAATTCCGGCTCCGTTCGCTCCCCAGTTTCGATAGCGATAGAAGCTCCCGTTGCTTAGACCATCGCTTTGGCCCGAGCCCCCAGAATAAGTGGGGCCAGGATCCGGATAGGTATTGGCGGAGTTGTACACTCCCTGCAATCCGGACGCGCCCGCAGGAGGCTGAACCGTGGTGGGCATGAAGTAGGTGAGGTTGTTCAAATAAGCGTTTGAGCAAGCGGTAGGCGTGGCTCCGCCCAGATCGTTCCGAATGCGATAGAGCTTCTGGGGAAAGTCGATCATCGACGCCTTGGTCGGGTAGAGGAGCGACACGTTGGTGGTGGCGTTGTTCACCACGACCCCGGTGAAGAACTTGTTGTCACCCCCCTCCGGCGGGTTCTCGTAGTAGTCGAGCCGCTCGAGATCCCGGTTCCAGCACGCGACGTCGGTCTGGGCTACGACCGATATTGGGACAGTGAGGATTGCAAAGATTGTAACAAGGATGAAATGACGCACGTGAATGACTCCTTACAAACCAAACCTCACCAAAAACTCCACTTCACTTTGTCTCGTGTTCGCCCCTGGCGTCGAGCTCGAGCAAACCACGGTCATCCGGTAGACTTGTCCCCCCAACCCGGCGCGGGAGATGCGGTTGGAGATGTCGTTTGACCCGCCGGTTTCGGAGGTAAAGCCCACCGCTGCGTTCACCGACGTCACCGCCACATTGTCGTAATGGCCCGACGCCATGAGTTGGTCATCGATGACTTGGTTCAGGGTCAACGAGGTCGGAGATACGCTGTATACTTTGAATTGGCTGAGCAACAGATCGCGAGCCGCGTCTGAGCAAGAGACGGCGTGATCGTAACGGCGCTTCGTAACGGCGCTTTGCGCCGCCGGCATCCGCTTCCGTCGATCCCATTTTGACAATCGCGAATGCAATCAGAGTCACGAAGGCGATGATCATCAGCGCTACAATCAGCGTAGATCCGCGCCTGAGCGCGTAACGTTGGGAGAGCATTGTTTGCATTTCTGTCACCGAAACTCACCTAGTAGATAAATGGGCTCCTCGAGTCCAAATTGCGTAGCGTGATCTCGGTCTCGGACGTGTAGCGGCGGTACCTGCCCCCAGAGGCCGTCCCAGTCCGATTCTCCGGATACGGAATGCTGTCTCCCGCCCAGCCCTGAGGGTGGGTGGGATCTGGCTTGTCCGATCGAATGCGAAGGCTAACCCGGATTGCGCGCACGTTCGCCGCGTTGAGGCTGTTACACCGGCTGGGGTCGTTGCTCGGCGTCGTATAGGTGGGCGCGACGGTTGCCGCGGTGCCGACCGGCTCTTCCACAATCCCGGGGTTGTTCCCGATGATCCAATCCCCAGCAGCACCGGGCCCATTGTCCGGCGCGGCGGCGCAGGCCGGGTTCGGCGGAATGACATACGCCACCTGCATGTCCTCGATGTCCTTGGCGATCGGAATCAGATCCGCAGTATCCGCTGGAGGCAGGATGCCATTGGCGTTGAGGTCCAGACCGACGTCGAGCATCAACCAAGGCGTAGTCCCGAAGTTCTGGATGAAATATCGATATCGATCGACAAGAAAAAGCATTGCGCCCGGTTGTCCGTGACATGCCTGGAGGCTATTCCAGTCGTTGTAAGGGGGTTTATTGGTTGCGGTCGGCGTCAGTAGGAATGACCCCGCATTGGTGACGGCGTAGTTTTGAGAAAGGGTGACCATGGTTGCGTTCTGTCCACCGGCGCACACCGCCAGTACCACCCGTCCCATTTCCAAGTTAACGGTCGAGGGGTTGGTGGCTTGCGGGGAAATCGTAATTGTATTGGGAGCCCCCGAGTTCATGGCCGTGATTGGCCAGACTTTCCCGTAGGTGCAGCCGTTGACCAGAGTACAGCCGCTCTCGTTTTGATTCAGAAACCGATACATCGGATTGCGCGCGACGAAGGCGAGTTGGTCAGGAGCGTTGACCTGGTCCCGACAGGGGCCGGGCGGCGTGGCGGAAATGCAGTTGGTGGACAGATCGATTGCGAAATGCGGATCAATCCCCCAGCCGAGCAGCCGCAGGTTATGCTCAACCTGCAGCATCGTCTCGCGGCTCGCAGTATTCGCGCCCCGCGTAAGATCCATTGTGCGAATCGCCTGGGTCTGGGCAAGCATCGCCATTGAGCCGATGGCGAGCGCAAAGACCCCGATTGACGTGGCCACGAGGAGCTCGATCAGTGTCACGCCCGATTCTGAACTCGAGTGTTTCATCAGAATACGCTCGTAGGATTGCTTTTGAAGGCAGTGGCGGTAACTTGCCGATAGCCGAAACCAGGCTGCTTCCAGCGGACAATGATTTGGACGAGGACTCCATTGGGCGTTCCGCTGTTCGACAAATCAATGGCGTATACGTTCCAGTAGCGAGAATGAAATCGGGCACCCCGTCGAGATTTACGTCGCTTGAGAGCCCTTGATAATTGGTGCCGAGCGCGCCGGGGTTGGTCGCATTCGGGTCATTCGCCAGATCGGAATACTGGACCTTCGATGAAGTGGCGAGGCTGGTGCCCAGATCCCAGTTTCCGGTGATGCTCGGGTCCGAGATCGCGCTTGGCCCGGTGATGGTGGACAAAGGGGTGAGACGCGGATCGGTATAGGGCCATCGCCGAACGTTTTCTGTGAGATCGGTTGCAAGCTGGGAGGCCTGGACCAGGCGGTCACCGAAATAGTTGGCTTGCACGCCGACCAGCTGTAGCGTGGCAAATCCGAGAAAAGCGATGATCAACACCACCATCGTGATCATCGATTCGATCATCGTAAATCCGCGAGGGGCGCCGCTCTTTTGAGTTCGTTCGCTCATCGCTATTGCTCGAATTGTTCGATCACGCCGCTGAGAGCCGTAATGGCCACGGCCGTGGTCCGAACCGTAACGCCGGCTGAGCTCTGAACGGTGCCCTGGAGCGTGAACTGTTGCCCCACGCCCGGTGGGCCTCCGCTAAATTGCACGCTGCCCGCGGGCTCAAAGAGAATTTCTCCGAATCCCTGGTTTGGCGCTGCCGTGTTGCAAAAGCTGCAGTAATTCAAATTGGGTGATTGCCCGGACAGGATCGGGATTCCTGCGAAGGGATCAAGCAACGCCAGTCCATAGCCTCCCGTCGGTCCAAAGACCGTTGCGTTGGGCAAACTGCCGGAGAGGATCACCGTGCCGGGCGCGGACGGATTGAAGGTGGAGAGGCTGATTCCGTTCGGTGCTTCGATTCCCCACCATCTGCCACCCACCGTGTCGACGATGAAGGCGGTATAGATCCCACGCCCAAAGGCCTCGGCTCGTGTCTTTCGAAGACTCGTGACGATGTCGCCCACTGCCCCGGTGAACGACGCGCGTTTTCTGAGTGATTCAATGCCTCCGAGAACGATGGCCGCGACCACGCCAATCACCGCGATCACAACCACCAGCTCGACGAGCGTGAAGCCGCAAGAGCCGCGTGCCGGTGCGGTTTCACATTTAGATGTCGACACGTTCAGTTCCATTCGGCAGCCCGGCTGACTCGGTGAGTCCCTGTGGGTTTTGCGCCCCCCGGTTGCCCGGGGTTTGCTCTTATCGAGGATTCGGCCCCATTCTTTGCCCGGGTATCGCAATCCCCATGCCGCCATTTTCGGTGGCGCAATCGCTGACAAACGGGCCGTTCTTTTCAAGAGTGGTGGGTCGCCATTACCTCTGGGCTCTGTAACCTTTTCATCTCTGCGCGAATGTTCCGCTTTGGCGGAAGATGTGGGCAAGCCTGCTCAGGGGTAATCGAATGCGAACTTCAGCAGTCTTCGAGCTGGTACGCGGTACGAAACACGGGGAAGTTACGCACCGACCTCGCTTTCAGGTGCGTGACAAACCGCTTCGATGTGATGTCCATCGAGGTCGAGCACGAACGCGCCGTAGTAATTCGCGTGATAGTTCGGACGAAGCCCGGGCGGACCGTTGTCGCGCCCGCCGGCAGCGAGCGCAGTCTCGTAGAAGCGGCGTACCACCTCACGCGTGGGAGCTCGAAGCGCGACGTGAAATCCGGCAGAGGGACTTACCTGTCGCTTGGCGGAAGGATCTTCAAATCCAATGTAGAAGGCGAAGCCCTCGTCGACATTCAGATCGCCGCGCGGCCCGTAGGCAACCTCGCCGGGAACCTGGACGTGAGCAACCAGCCCGAGGGGCGCCAGCGCTGCATCGTAGAATGCCTTGCTCCGCGCGAGATCGTTGACCCCGAGCGAAATGTGGTCGAGGGAGGCGAAGGGCCGGTGTCCCGGAAATGTCCAGGATCGGGACGAGGCAAGGCGCAGGGACCAGCGAGATCGGCGAAGCGGCTCAAACCCTGCTCGGCGGTACAGGTTCTCGGCGCGGCGATGCGTTGCATCCACTTCCAATTCAATCGCGGCGCAACCCGCGTCGGTCGCCACTTTTCGTGCGGCGCCCAACAACGCCGTTCCCAACCCCTGCCCCCGACGTTCGGGAACGACGTAGAGCTCATCCAGCCAGGCCACCAAACCGCCGTGCTCGAGCGTCCAGGTGTACGCGATCGCTGCCAGGCCCACCGGCACGCCGCTCTCGAGGGCGAGGAGCAGGACTCCGCGCTCGGGCATCTCGATCAGGCGCGCGACGGCTCGATCGACACTCTCGGCGGAGAGCGAGATTTGGTGCTCGTCGAATTGCGCCTGCAGGAGGCGCACCGCCTTCGCGTGGTCCTTCGGAGTGACTTGTTCGACGTGAAACATGACTTTGCCGAGTACGACCGACCACGCGATCCGGTTTCCTGCAGGGCGCGCTAAGGCGCCCTAGCTGAAGCGCTGTGTATGAGCACACCGGATTCCGCTCCGCACTGTGAGCGCAGCTGGGAACCAAGCGCGGCGCTGATGTAGTTGCCCCCTTGGCAGCCTGCACTGCGGACAGGCGGAATTGGGCTAAGATCGGCGTATATGCCAGCGGTTCCGGTGAAGCTGAGCCCCAAGACTCCGGCGAACTTCCGGGATTTGATCGACGAGATCCAGAGGGCGCAGCTGAGTGAAGTCCATGTGATGCTTCTGCTTGGGAGTCACACCCTTCGTACGCACGGGACCGCCTGCCCTTTTGCCATCGCTCAGACTCTGCTCTCGCTGGTGAGGGGTCTATCCACGGTTACCTATCGAAAGACTGAGGGCAATTTGCAACAGAGCTTCAGAGCAATTCTTAACGACCACTATCCATGGGGAGCGGAACCTGCGGGCGCTATCGCGCCCGGCCCCGCAATCAATGCTCTGTACAGTCTTTATCGCAATCCGCTCTCTCACCTGGTGACGATCGCACCGATCGAAGATGCGGGTGAACTTCGGGGTGCACTAAGGCGGCAGACGATCGGCGTCCGCCGACAGCAAGCCCATGGGGCGGTTGACTGGACCGAAGAGGCGCTGGTTGACTTGGAGAAGGCATCCACTCGCCCGAGCGTCCTTCGCCCGACCATGGCGCAGGAGGCTCGCTGGAGGAATCTCGTCTGGCTGACCGTCGAGGGATTCTATTGGGGCATGCGACGGCTGATTGAATCGCTTACCTTCTCGCGCGCCCGGATGGAAGCGGCGAGAAGGTTTTTTAGCGAGCCCGAAAAGCTGCCGCGGCTGATCTGACCGCGGAGGCTATTGCCCTGCTCCCTCGTCCTCTCCAGGAAGCGCGAACGCGATGATCGCGTCTCCAACCCTGCCGCTGTTGGGATCGACGATGCTGAAGTTGTTTCGATCGGGAACGTTTCCACCAAAAGCGTACGCGATGAACTCTCGCCCGTTTGCGACGTAGGCGACCGGAGCGGCAGCTGCTCCGCCCACGTTCGGGATGCGACTGTGCGCCGGATCGAAGGTGAACAGGATTCGGCCGTTCTCCGCATCCGCGGCGTGGAACTTTCCGGCGCCCTCACCGAAGAACACCAAGTCTCCGGCGACCGTGACGCCCGATTTCGCCGGCAGAGGTACCTCGATTCTCCAAGCGATTCTGCCGGTTGTGCTGTCGGTCGCGCCAAAGATGCCAAAGGGATGGGAACCCGGAACCCGGTTGACGAAGACGGAACCCAGGTGCAGTCCATTGACCAAACTCCGATTGCCTGAATGAGTCTGGAAAGTGGTCGGCTCGTAGCGGGTACCGTAGTAGATGAACTTGGTGCGCGGGCTGAAGGCGGCGGGATTCCATTCGCATCCGCCATCGTCACCGGGCACCATCACGAACATATCCGGAGCGGGTGGGGTGAATTGTGGTCTCGCAGGAAACCCCGTGTCATTAGGCCTGACGAAGGTCAGTGGCGTCAGCGGTTCGACGGCGGAAAACGGCTGGGTCGGCGCGGGATGTTGGAACGAGGGCGTGGTCGGGACACGCCTCTCAGTCACCGCGTAGATCGGTTGGCCGTTGCGCCGATCGAGGATGTAGTACTGACCCGTCTTGCTGCAGTGACCAAGGGCCTTGAAGTCCCTTCCGTTTCTGCTCAGAGGAAAAAGCACCGGCGGCTGCGCGCTGTCGTAGTCCCAAATGTCGTGGTGCACTGCCTGGAAATGCCACTGATGACGTCCAGTCCATAGGTTGAGAGCCACGATTGAATTCGCATACAGATTATCGCCGGCCCGCTCCTCCCCGAGGATATCCGGAGCTGCGTTTCCGGTGACGACGTAAACCATCCCCAATTCCTCATCGATGGCTGGAGGGTTCCACACCGCCCCGCCTCCGCGCAAAAACGAGTCTCCGGCGTAGCTCTGCGGCAGGGTGGTGAAGAAGCGCCACACCACTGAGCCGGTGTCGGCATCGAGGGCGAAAACCTGTCCACGCACTTCGAATTCGCCACCGGAAAGGCTGATGATCACAAGCCCGTCGACGAATTGTGGGGCATTGTTGATCGCATAGTGATCTCGGAAGCTGGCTAGCCTCGTCCTCCAGATCACCGCGCCTGTCTCGGCATCGAGGGCCACAACCACGTCGTCGAGTCGGCCGTAGAAAACTTTGCCGTCCCCGACAGCGACCCCTTTGTTGTTGCGGCCACAGCAGACTGAAATCTCATCGAGCGGTGGCATCTCGCCAGGAATCTGGAGTGGCCGGTAGGACCAGATCAGACGGCCGGTCGCTGGATCCAACGCAAATAAGTTATCGTGGCCGTCGGTCACGTAGAACTGTCCATCAACTACGATCGGCGACGCCTGCAACTCTGCGAGCTCGTCGAGCACGCCAGTGTGAAATACCCAGGCGACTCGCAGATCCCCAACATTGGAGCGATTGATCTGGTCCACATCCTGGAATCGGGTGTTGGCGAGATCGTTGCCGTGGTTTCGCCAGTCCACGTTGTCGCCGTTATCTGCAAAGGAGCGCGCTGGACTGAGCCATAAAGCCGTACAGGCGAGGCTCGACACCACCGTCGAGATTATTTTTTGCATTGAAACCCCCCGGGGAAACAGCAAGCGCTTCGTCCTCCTCGGGATTGCCAATGTCAACTTGGACTGGCGGTCACTGTTCAATCGCTGAGTGCGTCCGCCCGCTGGGCGGGCAAACGCAGCAGGTAGCGATCCTTGCCGCGCCTAGACCCGTCTAATTGGAGCACTTCCTGTCCTGCTGGCTCGGAGCGCGGCGGCCATCCGACGAACGCCGTCTTGCAGCTCCGATTCCGTCTGACGTGCAAAAGCCAAGCGCGCGTTGGGTCGGGACCTGCGATCGAACGCGAATTCGCGACCAGGCGCGAAGGCCACTTTCAGGGAGAGGGCGCGCTCGGCCCAGCGATCTACGTCGATGTCCAAGGCCACGCGTGTCCACAGCGCCACGCCTCCGCTCGGAACCTCGAAGGACAGCGCCGAACCCAGATGCGTTCGGAGAGCGGCTACCAGCGAAGCCCGCCGAGACTCGTAGCTGCGACGCATTCGCCGCACATGGCGCTGCACTTCGCCATCCTCCAGCATTTCAGCCACCGCGCACTCGACCGCCAGATCTCCTTGGCGATCCGTCACCGTCCGTAGCTGAACGATCCGGTCGAGCAAGGGCTCCGGGGCGACCATGAAGCCCAATCGAAGCCCGGGCGCGAGAATCTTGGAGAGCGTTCCCACGTAGACCACAACCCCGGCCTGGTCGGCGCTGGCGAGCGGGAGCACCGGCCGGCCCTGATAGTGGAACTCGTTGTCGTAATCGTCCTCGAGAATCGCGAACCGGTTTCGCCGAGCCAAGTCCAGTAGCTGGAGCCGGCGAGCCGGTGACAGCACCGCCATCGTGGGATACTGATGGTGAGGCGTCAGGTAGATCGCGCGCAAAGTCTCCCGGCTCGCAAGTTTCTCCAGCGCGTCCACCCGCACTCCCTCCGCGTCCACCGGAACGGGGATCAGGCGCGCCCCCGCAAGCGTTAGCGATGCCCAGACCGCGGAGTATCCGAGCTCTTCGACCGCGACCGCATCCCCGGGCGACAACAGCGCCCGCGCGGCGAGGTCAAAAGCCATCTGGCTGCCGCGGGTCACCACCAGGGAATCGGCGGTGGCCGCAAGCCCGCGCGTGGCGCACAGCATCTGCGCCAAAGCGGAGCGGAGACGCGGATGCCCGCGCGCATCGCCATAGTCGAGCACAGAGGGACCGCGATAGCGAAGCGCGCGCCGATAAGCGCGCGACAGGGCCGCAGCGGGAAGCAACCGGGGGTCGGGCACGCCACTTGCCAGGTTCAACGTACCCCGCGGAATGGGAGGAGATTCTTCGCCGTGCAGGCTTGGACGTAAATCGAATCCAGCGCGCGCGGGCACGTTCAGGCGCGGTGCGGTCGGCGCGAAGCTGCGGGGGTTCGCATCCGGAAAACTCCGAGAGACGAAGGTCCCTCCGGCGCGCCGCGTCTCGGTCCAGCCCTCCCGGACCAGCTCGACATAGGCCGCCACCACTGTGTTGCGATGCACTTGCAGCGCCTTGGCCAGCGTCCGGCTTCCGGGGAGCGGATCGCCGGGGCGCAGCCGGTGTCGGCGGACTTCGTTGGAAATCGCCCGTGCAATCTGGAGGAAGACGGGAAGGCCCCCGGCAGGATCGAGCGTCAGATTGAGGTCCCAGGCGCGCATGTGAGCTGGTCTAGCGAAGATCTACAAACTGGCTCTTTCGAACATGCCAGGTCCAGGACATTCTACCCCCCATGGAAACGACCTCACTTTCGACAGACGGATTCACTTTCAACGCTTGCTGCCGATTCGGCAACCTCGGTGCCACGTCGAGGAACCGTGAGTGCGAACAACAAGGACGAGATCTTTCGGTAAAAGCCTTCCTCGGGGGCGCCGCGTGCGCGGTGATCTGGGGCGCTCTTTGGTGGCTGCTCATCTACGCCTATCAGTTTCCACCCAAGAGCGCTGGGGTGGACGTATCGGCAGCAAATTCGGCAGCGACGTCCGCTCTTCCGAGGTCAGCTCCGCAGTTTCAGGTCCCTGGCGCCGCTGCTTGTAGGCCTGGGACGGTTGGGCTGAATAGCTCCTGTGTGGTGGGCGAGGAGATAGAAGTTCGTGCGCCGGCCGGGTGGAGCGGGCGATGAAAGCTACCGAGCACTGGTAGTGGGGGACGTGCCCTGCACGGCGCGGTGCAGCGCCGCCCGCGCAAGCAAACGTGTGGAATCGAGCGTTGGGAGGGGAGAATTTGAGTCGTCGATGATCAATGGAATCTCGGTGCAGCCGAGTACGACGGCGTCGCAGCCCTCATCTTTCAGCCGTCCGATCACTCGCTGGAAATAGGCGACCGCCTCCGGCTTGAAGATGCCGTACACCAGCTCATCCATGATGATGCGATTGATTTCTTCGCGTTCGACGTTGTTCGGGCGGACGTAGTCCAGTCCGCGCGCGGAGAGCTTTTCTGGATAGATTTCGCTCTCCAGGACCCAACGAGTTCCGGTCAGGCCGAGACGCTGGAACCCGCTCTCGACCGCGCGTGCCGCGACGACCTCGGCGATATGTAGCCAGCTCAGCGGTGATCGCGATTCAACGTAGGGAAGCGCCTGGTGAATCGTATTGTCGGGGCAGATCAGGAAATCGGCCCCGATTTTCGCGAGCTTGTTTGCAGAGGTGAGCATCAGCTCACCGACACCCTGCCAGTCGCCGAGGTAGATGCATTTCATGTACTCCGCAAGGGAGTGCGCGTGCATGGACACCTCGGGGTGAGCGTGCGCGCCGAGAAGCTGCGCTCCTTCGGCGCAAATGGTCCGATAACAAAGCGCTGCACCTTCGGCGGAGCAGGCCACAATACCGATGTGGTCGGGCATGAGTTGATTTTAAAGCGGCGCCATGCCTATCGCCACCGCTCAATGGCCTGCTCGAAAATCCTAATCGTGCTTTTCTTTGGCGGTTTTGTTGCTGCCCAGATCAAGGGTCCGGAACGAAGAGTCGTAGCCAATGTGATCACGTCAGAGCACGATCCCAAGGTGCGGCTCCGCTTGCCGAAGGCAGTGCAGTACGTCGGCGCAGACCGGTGGGTGCTCTATGGTATCGCGGACTGCGAGCTCCACGCGTTCGTTGAGGCCGACGAGCAAAAGAATGTGCAGCGGCTTTATTGGGTGCAGTTCGAGAGCTACATCCCAACCAGGCCGGAGTTGAAGCATGAATACAATTCGCCGCAACACGCGAATATCGGCGGCATGGATTTCTACGTCGACACCTGGGTCCGATCGAGAGATGGCAAGACCAGACCGGGTTCAGACAGAGAGCATATCGAGGCACTGATACGGCAGAGAGGGTACAAGATGCCGGCAGGGATGATGGACGTGCGTCTCGTACACTTGTTGGATGAACAGAAGCGAAAGGAGCTGATGATCATCTACGGCGAAGACGTGACACCAACGGGGTTCAACGCCGCCGGGCTGGACGAGGGCGGCAAAGCACACGATCGGTGGCCGGCGATCGAAAAGGCTCTGGTCGAAAGGGCCGTAAAGATGATCGTGATCGAGGAAACCCCCAAGCAATAAGCGGCGCGTCGAATCACAGGACGCGCCGCCGAGCTTTTCCCCAGTTAACTATTCCTGGCTTGGGACGAGCACTACATCATCGATATCAACATCGCCCAGCGCGTTGCCGAACATCAACCATACTTCCGCACTGTCGGTTGAAGCGATCAGATCTTCAATCACGTATTGCGTGTAGTCTTGCGCAGGTATGTTCTCCAGGTCGAAAACAATCTCGTCAACGCGATCTGGGGTCCAAAGGACTTGAAGCCGTTCCATGGGTTGGGTGTTGCGCACCCAAAAACTTAGTGTGTAAGCCTGGCCAGCAACGACCGGGAGTCCCTGCTGCCCGACATATTCGAGGCCGGGGTGTGCATGGATAATTCCCCGATAATCTCCGCTGTGAGCAAATTCATCGCGTCCGATATCAACAATAGACGCACTGGGATGCCAGCCAGCCCAGCAATTAAACTCCCATCCACAATTGGTGATCAGGTTATCCTTAACTGCGTCACATTCACTGTCAGCCGCCCACGCTCCGATCCCAAAAAGCAAAACTCCGACTGTAATTAGGCATTTCTGTAGCGTGTTTCTCATTACTCCCCCTTCAAGGTTTGATGATTGGATTCAGTGTCCGGTGGGGACGTGAATAGACATACACAAGGCTAAATTCGCCTGGTGTCTGTTTAAAACGCGACGGTTCCTTTTATCTGAGCAGAGCAGTGGGTCAAGCGAAATGTTCCCAGCGCCTAAGCCAGGCTGGACACCGAGCAGGCGTGCGTGACTGATTTCGTGCGCGACATGTCGATTGTTGACATCGCTTAAAAGCCGACAAAGCTGATTATTGCCATTATTGCGGCAACTGCGCTGCGTGGGGCAATTCCAGTCAATTCATGTTTGAAATGAGGATTCCGCTCTGCGGAAAAGGAGGTACCCATGTCTTTCCAAGGCAAGAATGCTCTGATCACTGGAAGTTCCCGAGGGATTGGTCGAGGTATCGCTCTCAAGTTGGCTGAAAAAGGTGCACGCGTTGCGGTGCATTACTACCGCAACCGCGAGGCCGCGCAGGCAACACTGGAGAACATCCGCAAGCTGGGTTCGGATGGATTCCTGGTGCAGGCAGACGTCTGCCGCCCGGAGGAAATCCGCCGGATGTTCGAGCAAGTTCGCTCGCAGTTCGGTTCACTGGCTATTTTCGTGAGCAATGCGCGACCCGAGGCGGCTGCATTCTATGAAGCTCCGATGGAAATCACGCTGGACAAGTGGGACTGCGCTTTCGATTCGCAGGCCAAGGCATTCCTGGTTGCGGTGCGCGAAGCCGCTGCGCTGATGTCCAACGGGGGAAGGATTATAGCGATCACGTTTGCGCCCGGGGGACGATTTGGAAGCTGGCAGCCGTGGGTAGCGATGGGCGCGGCCAAAGCAGCGATGGAGTCGCTGGCACGGTACTTCGCCGTTGCGCTCGCGGATCGAGGGATCACGGTGAATACGATCAGCCCCGGCTGGGTCGAAGACAGCGTGCTGAACAGCTTGCCGGAAGTTTTCCAGACCGGTCTGCGGGAATGGCAGGAGCGCGGATGGACCCCGATGGGTCGACTCGGAAAACCGGTGGATATCGGCAATGCGGTCGCCTTGCTTTGCTCGGAAGAAGCGGGCTGGATCACCGGCCAATTGATTGATGTGGACGGTGGTGCGTCGCTCGTGGACGCGCACCTGCCATTGGAGTTACAAGGCATCGCCAAGACGAGAAAGACACGCGCGGCCTAGCCCAGCGCCTGATTTGCTACACCCATCGGCGAGGCGGCTTCAGCAGTCGATAAAGCAGCCCGCCCGAAACCGTGGCCCCCATCAGGGTTGCACTGCCGGAGAGCTCGAACCAGAGTGGATCGGGGCTGCCCCGCGACAACACGACGAGCGTATCAACCAACAGGAATGCCAGCACTGCAGCCGCGTGCTGCACAGGATGCCCGCTAGCGATCGCGGACGCGGTCAGGCCTCCCAAGAGTCCAGAAAGGATCGCGACCAGCGCCCCCGCTGCTTGAATACGCAGCGGCGCGCTCAGGTGAATGATTCCCCCCAGTGGCTTAAACCCAGCGGTGGTGCATGCGACGATGACGACGTATCCGAGAAAGGCGCTCGCAACACTGCGCAACCATGGCGGGAGCTTTGTGCGCATCTCAACCTCCTGGCTTGAGGCTAGGTGATTCAAGCTCGGATCGATAGGACGGCAGAAGTGCGGGATGGTACGCGCTTAATGCTACGAGCGTTGAATCGACTGTCGCCGAATGGCCCCGGGCGAAATGCCAAAGCGGGCGCGAAAGACACGGCCCATGTGCGATTCATCGTAAAACCCAGCTTCCAGCGCGATTTCGGCAATCGGACGTTGGGTGTTCTCAAGCTCCTGCTTTGCATGGGTGATGCGCAAGTCGGTGACGTGGCCACCAACCGACTTCCCGAACTCGCGGCGGAACGCAACTGCCAGCGTCACTGGGTGAACACCGGCTGCGGCAGCGATCTGCGACAACCTTATCGAGTGCGAATAGTCCGAGTGGATCAGTCTCGCTGCGTTTGATAACCAGTCTGGCATTCGCGGTTTGGTCAGCGTGCAATGCCGGGCGGTACGCGCAGCCAGGAGGTAGACCAAGCCCTCGATTGCAACAGAAGAGGTCCGGTCCGAGCGATGAACCTCGGATCGAAGGCCGCGGTGGAGATCCTCGAAAGTTCCGGGCACGAAATAGGCGGCTTGCCCAGCCGAATCGAGACAGAACCTCCCGGAACGCTCCGCCGGCGCGACGCCAGAGGACACTTCCAGCGCGTAGTGCCACCGAGTTGCCCTCGGAGCTTTCCTGATACTGACCTTCCAGCACAACGCACAGTTGGTCGTGGTCATGTGCGTGTGAGGCGAACTGGAGCCCGGCGTTCAGTCTCACTGTCGAAACCGTCAAGCCGTCACGGCACAGCAAGATCTTTCGTGTTCCGAAAGTGCTGGGCGCGGAGCGGGGCTCATCCTCTCGGTGCTGGTCTATGATCGCCACGGCTATGGCACTCTACCAGCATCTAGAAGGCATCTTGCGCGCGCAGGCTGATGATGATCACCGGGAGTGCGCGCGCCCTAAGGATTCGCACTAGCTTTATTGAAAGCTGCCAGTCGAAAGCGGAGACTACCGGTCGGCGGACGGGTACGTGAAGCTACGACGAGAGAGCGTTGCGTTTGGCATTTCGGTGGCGCTTCACTGCGCGCTGCTGATGGTACTCGCGCGCCGCAGGCCTCAGCCTCGGGCGACGCATCCCAGGCCGCCGATCGCGATTCAGCTGCGGACTGTCCCTCGACAGGAGGGCCCAGCACCACGGCCGCCTCAAACTCAACCCAAGCAGCCGGCGCCCGAGAGTCAAGACTTGGCCCGAGGGACTCGCAAGCCCTCGCATCGGCAGGCGCCCGTCGAGGCCCCCAAGAGCGGGAACACCACACCGAACGATGCACCGGTTGCGTCCGCACCTCTGAAAGATGATTCGCCGCGGGCAATCCATCTTGTGCCCGGAATTCAGTCCTGGGGCGGCTTCTCGAAACCGGCTCCGGCTCCCGAGTCGCACGGACAAACTGTTCAAAACACCCCCCAGGAGAGACCGGATCCCCAGGCGGTAGCTGCGCTGAATGCGGAGCGGGTCAAACGGAGGGTGGAGAATTGGATCAAGGACGATGTGGCTTCTTTGCGGGTCGAGAAGGGACTCGTCGATCGCTACTTCGGCGATATGAAAAAGGCGCTCGAGCAGGCCGCTGCCAACCCACCGAAGTTCGAGGCGCACCTGGCCCGCAATTTCTTCGCAGACTGGTCGAGCGCGGCGCAGCGCTACGGTGCAGGTCGAAACCCATACGGCCAGGACGACGTCTCTCCGCTTTCCCGTGCGCGGCAAGAGGCGGCCGGCACGCGCTATGAAGACTTTGCCAACAAGCTGGGTCAGGGATCTGCCCTGCGGCGCTTTGCCGAGGGCGGGGCCGCACTGTTGGCAGTGGTCGAGTTGCGCCAGTCAGCCACCGGCGAGTTGCTCGCCAGCCTTTTGATTCAGTCCTCTGGGAACAAGGCTTTCGATGAGCACGTGATGCGAAGCGCTCCCAAAGCGATCCTCCAACTTCCCGGTCCGAAGCCAGGAGGAGCAGGGATCCATTCTGATGGCCTGCGCAGCGAATGGGCTTTCGAGGGACGGATTCATTACAAAAAGAAACTCAGGGACATGCATCTCAAAGACGATTGGTGGTACCTCGCCGCATCCAGCCCTCTGGCTTTGCTAACGGGAAACTTTGATGAGACCAACGGCGACGTCTACGTCGTCGACCTGCGCGATCCTAAATACACCTGCACGGTCCGCCTGCTCCGCGTTTACTAACCCTCGCGTCTTGCATGAGAACCCACCAACGCCGACCCTGTGCGGTGGGGCTCATGAAACGTTTCGGTTGCTCTGCAGACTCTGACTCAATCCACTTCAAGTGGGCTACCGAGATAGAGGGAATGGTGTTGATCACGATCAGAACTGCAGCCGGTGATGGAAGTTAGTTCATGAACCGGCGACGATTTTTGCAACTCGTCGGTGCTACCGGCGTTGCGGCATTGACCTCTTCCTGCAAGCGAATGACTTCCAAGGTGGGGACTCCATCGAGTCGGACCAACCTCATTCGATTCCCGGAAAAGACCGAGATGATCTTCCTCACCGACCGGCCGCCGCAGTTGGAAACTCCGATCCACTATTTCCGTCAGGACCTCACCCCGAACGAAGCGTTCTTCGTTCGCTGGCACCTCCAAGGCATCCCGACTTCGGTGGATCTTCGAACCTTTCGGCTCAATGTCAGCGGCCACGTCCGGCAGCCACTGCAGCTAAGTGTGGACGACCTTCGATCCCAGTTCGAGCCAATCTCGATCATCGCCGTCAATCAATGTTCCGGCAATTCTCGTAGTTTCTTCGAGCCTCGCGTTCCGGGCGGTCAGTGGAAGCACGGTGCAGTCGGCAACGCCAAATGGACCGGTGTTTCCGTGAAGTCGATTTTGGATCGTGCGCAGGTGAAATCAGGCGCGGTGGACGTCTCGTTCAATGGGCTTGACGTGCCGCCATTGCCTTCTGTGGCTGACTTCGTGAAAGCCCTTTCGTTCGACCACGCGCGTGATGGGGAGGTGATGATCGCCTACGCCATGAATGACCAAACGTTACCGATGGTGAACGGCTTCCCCCTGCGCCTCGTCGTGCCTGGCTGGTACGGAACTTATTGGGTGAAAGCCCTCAGCGACATCACCGTGTTGCCTCATGACTTCCACAACTACTGGACGGACATAGGCTATCGCATTCCAAACGCTCCCAATGGCACCGAATCTCCGAAGGACTTGGCCAAGGACACAATTCCGATCAATCGATTCAACGTCCGTTCCATATTCGTTCGTCCCGAGCCCGATGAAATCTTCCGGCCTGGAGTGCCGAATGAAATTGAGGGTGTTGCGTTCGACTCCGGTCACGGGATTCGGCGAGTGGAGTTATCAACGGACGGGGGAGCCACCTGGGCGGATGCTCGACTGGACTCGGAAATCGGAAAGTATTCGTGGCGACGCTGGCGGTCGTCCTGGACGCCGCGAAATCGCGGTCAATATCGACTGATGGCTCGCGCGACCAATGCGATCGGAGAGACTCAGAGCAAGGAACAGTGGAACCGCAGCGGTTTTATGTGGAATGTAATCCAGCAAGTTGACGTCAAGGTGGCGTAACAACCGATGGCGCCAAAAACAAAGAACGCACTTTTCTCACTGGGGCTCACGGCATTGGTGGCCGGCTGTGGACCTTCGTCAAACATCTCCAAGGAAGCGGATCATGAAATCACAAACGCCACAATGGGATCGATGCTTGATTCAAAGCCAGACAGCCCGATTCATACCATCGTGATGCCGCATGACGAGCCGGTGTTTCCGCCAGGTCCTGGCCGTGATGAATTTGTGACCGCGTGCGTGGTTTGTCACTCACCGCGATACATCACGATGCAGCCGCGATTTTCCAGGACTGTGTGGCTGGCCGAAGTCAACAAAATGAAAAATGTGTACGGCGCACATATTTCTGATGAGCAGGTGCTAAAAATTAAGGACTACCTGGTTTCTATCAACGGAGAGCCCGACGCGGCTCACGATCCTAGCGTCGCAAAGTATGGCGAATAGAATCGGAAGTGAGCGCCACTCGCCGTCACGGCTGCCGATGCGCCTGCTCGGTTCCGTACTGGTTCTGGGCGCGCTCCTCGCTTGGTGGGGCACCCGCGATCAGCGTCATCTGTTTGGGGAAGCGCTGCGCGAACCAGTTGCGGCGGGAGGCGTGGATCTTCCTAAGTTGACGGAGGGAGAGAGTGCATTGCTAGATCGCGGCTCCGAAATTTCAACGCGGCAATGCGCGGGTTGTCACGAAATGGCCACGCGCACCAGCGCACCCAGTTATCAGGAAATTGTGAGCTTCTATCGCCATGAAGTTCCGATCTCAGCCGGCAGTCCAGATTTGCGATCTCGATTGGCCTCAGCGGTGACACATCCGCGGCCAGGATGGGGCAATTTTGCACCGGGCCCCCTGGAGTCTGAGCTGTCGCTTGATGACCGCATCGCCCTTGCGACTTGGATTCTAAAAGGTGTGAGTAAATGACAAAGTCTGCAGAAGATTCCTCCTATCGAAATGAGCAAGGAAATACCCAGAGTTTGGGTGCGCTTCCATCGGTTGAATACGGTCTGATTCGCGCCCACGTGGTTGCGTCACTCGTGACCTTGGTGTGCTCGGTCCTGTTCGGCATTCTGGTTGCCACAAAGTTCACCTTTCCCGAATTTCTGGGAGGCCACGGATGGCTTACCTGGGGCAGGCTTCGCTACAACCATACGCAGGGCATATTTTTCGGATGGCTGGGCAACGCGTTCCTTGCCTTCTTTTATTATGTGGTGCCGCGCCTCTCAAATCGCCCGGTTTTGAGCCGTAGGCTCGGATGGTTTCTTTTCTGGATCTGGAATTTTGCGGTGGTGCTTCCCGGCTGGGTACTTGTCGCCGCTGGCTTCAGCCAGCCGCTCGAATGGGCTGAGTTCCCGCTGGTAGTGGACGCTTTCGTCGTCCTCGCCTTCATTTTGATGGTCTGCGAGTTTGTCCTGCCCTTCTTTAAAGCTCGGCTCTCCGACCTGTATGTCAGCGGTTGGTACATTATCGGGGGCATTATCTTCACGCTGCTGGCCTACCCGGTTGGCAATCTCGTGCCGGAGCTTGTTCCCGGTGCGCGAGGCGCTGCGTTCAGTGGCCTTTGGATTCACGACGCCGTCGGCCTCTACGTCACGCCATTCGCCGTCGCGATCGCATACTACGTCATTCCCGCAGTCACCCGTCGCACCATCTTTAGTCATTTCCTTTCGATGGTGGGCTTCTGGCTGCTCTTCTTTGTTTACCCATTAAATGGGACTCACCATTACGTGTATTCAGCGATCCCGATGGCGGCGCAGAAAGGGGCGATCGTCGCTTCGGCCTATCTGGGAATGACCGTGATTCTGGTCGTTACCAACCTTCTGCTCTCGTTGCGGGGAAGTAGCGGAACGGTGGCAAGGGACGTACCGCTGCGTTTCGTCTGGTTTGGTGTTGTCGCTTATTTGCTGGTCAGTTTGCAGGGAGCGGTGCAGGCGTTGATGCCCGTCAATCGCTTTATCCACTTTACCGACTGGGTGATCGGCCACTCCCATTTCGCAATGATCGGCTTTGCAAGCTTCATCGCGCTGGGTGGCGTCGCCCATCTTTGGCAACGCATCCCGGGAACACGCTGCAACGAGCGCGCGATGAATTGGTCGTTCTGGCTTCTTGCCGTGGGCCTGACGCTGATGGTCGCCGATCTCACGATTGCGGGTTTGGTAGAGGCTCAGGTCTGGCAGTCCAGCGCGCCATGGATCGATTCCGTCCGGGCGGTCGGAAGTTACTGGCTGGCGCGTACACTCTCGGGGCTCCTTCTTCTCGCGGGCTTCATTCTGTTCTGGACCTCTCTGGTTACCGGGCCAAGGTTGTCAGAGGCCACCACGACTGGGACGAGCCGCGCGACTTCAGAAGATATCGTCGGATTCGAGGATGTCTCGCCGCCTTTACACAAACCCAGCTGGACCGCTTGGCTCAGCTACGCATATGTCGTCGCCTTCGTTGCAGGGGTAGGTTTCTTCGCCCTTTCGTTTCTTGTTCTTGCAATCCTTCCTGGAAAAGAACTGGAAGATGAAATCAAGCGGGTGGCTCCAGTCACGATGGCAACGCTCACCGAGTCCGAACAAAGGGGCAGAGTCATCTATGGACGCGAAGGATGCGCCTACTGTCACACGCAGCAGGTGCGGTCTCTTGCGGCGGACGTGCGCCGTTTCGGCGCGCCGACCGAAGCATGGGAGACCAAATATGATTACCCGCAGCTTTGGGGCACTCGCCGCATCGGGCCGGATTTGGCGCGAGAGTTCAACCTTCATTCCCGCGACTGGCAGCTGACTCACCTCTACAACCCCCGGCTCGTCGTGCGCGATTCCGTCATGCCTCCCTATCCTTGGCTTTTCGAGGCCACTCCCAGCGAGCCGACACAGGAAGCACTGGATCTCCTCGCTTATCTCCAATCTCTTGGGCGTGCTCGACAACTCTCCGGCTTTGAGCGACAGGGGTTGGCGTCAATGGACATGGCGATGGCGAGCGAGCCCTCAGCCAGAGCCACTCCTCCCGGCGTTCCGATCGCCATGGTCGGAGGAAGCAGCCTTAGCGCACCTGTTCTGCATCCTGCGTCGGATCCGGACGACTTACAGGAAGAAGTAAACCGCGGTGGAGCTCTCTTCGCCGCGAATTGTGCCTCGTGTCATGGATCCGCCGGAAGGGGCGATGGCGAAGCGTCCGCGAGTCTCTTGCCGAAACCGGCAAACCTCACTGCTGCTCGCTACTCCGATGAACGATTAAGCAGCGTGCTGTGGAATGGAGTCGCATCGTCCTCAATGCCGCCCTGGCGTCAGCTGCCCACCGAAGACTTGCGGGCTCTCGTTGCGTATATCCATAGTTTGCACCCTTCAAGTGCTGCGCCCTCAACGCGAGAAGCGACCAGTCTGAACGAGGGCCAAGCCGTGTTTGCAGCCAACTGCGCCAATTGTCACGGCGACAGAGGAGCGGGGAACGGGCCGGAGGCAGGTGCCCTCGCTCCACCACCCACAAATTTTCACCTTAAGAAGCCTTCACAAGAACGCGCCTGGCAAGTTCTGGAAAATGGCGTGCCGGGAACGGCAATGCCGCCGTGGCAGATCCAACTCAGCGCAGATCAGCGGCGCGCGGTGGTAGAATTTGTGCGCTCCCTATACGGACAATGATCGATCTAATTGTGATTTCAATTTCAGCCCTGATGCTCGCCCTGCTTCTGCTCTGGTGGCGATGGCCGGCTTTCCGCGCCCGGATTGAGGCGCCGAAATTCCTCATGCTCCGCCAGGAACGCCGCTTCGACGAGGGGCGGCGGTGACGTCCACGATGGAGGCGGGCCCACTCCCGTTGGGCCGTACAGCGAGCTGCCGGGCGTGGAAGGGGCGAAGGGTTCCCCGGTGGCCCACGCTGAACACCGCGCTCCCCGGGAGCCGCTCGCGCACCAGCCGGTAGAGGCGCGCCTCCGTCGGTTCATCCAACGCCGAGGTCGCCTCGTCGAGGAAGAGCCAGTCGGGCTTCTGAACAAGGGCGCGGGCGAACGCGATGCGCTGCTGCTCGCCGGGGGAGAGCTGGAGCGCCCAATGTCCGGTCTCCTCGAGCCGCCCGGCCAGTTCGGGCAGCCCTACCGCCTCGAGCGCCTCTCGCAGCGTCGCGGCGTCCACGCCGCCCGTCGGCATCGGGTAGCTCACCACTTCCCTTAGGCTCCCGATCGGCAGGTATGGCTTCTGAGGGAGAAAGAGAATCCGGGCCTCGTGCGGCACGCGGATCTCGCCGCGCCCGAAGGGCCAGATTCCGGCGATCGCGCGCAGGAGCGTGCTCTTGCCCACGCCCGAGGGTCCCGCCAGCAGCGCGGTGTCGCCGCGTCCGAGCGAGAGGTTCACGCCTGCCACGAGCCGCTGACCGTCCGGGAGATCGAGCTCCACGCCCTCGAGGGTCAGGCGCTCCGCGTCCCCGTCGGTGCGCGCGATACCGCCGCCGGCCGCCTGGCTGCGCACGCGATCGAGCGCGTGCTCGAAGCCGACGAGCCGCTCCACCACTGAGCGCCACGCGGCGATGTCGGTGTACGAGGAGACGATGAAGCTTAGCGAGTCCTGCACCTGGCCGAAGGCCGTGGCGGTCTGGACGAGCCCGCCGAGGAGGATCTGCCCCCGGAAGTAGTGCGGGGCCGCGACGATGAAGGGAAAGATGATCGCCGCCTGGGCATAGCCAGCCGTGAACCATGTTAGCCGCTTCTGCCAGCGCATGATGCCCCACCAGTTCCGCACTACGGCACCGAACCGCTCGCGAAAGCCGCGCAGCTCGTCGGCTTCGCCATGATAGAGGGCCACGCCCTCGGCGTTCTCGCGGAAACGGACAAGGCCGAAGCGGAAGTCGGCCTCGTACCGCTGTTGGTCAAAGTTCAGCCGGACGAGCGGGATGCCAATCCGGTTGGTGAGCCACGTGCCAATGATGGCATACACGAGAGCCGCCCAAACCATATAGCCGGGCACGGCGATGGAAGAGCCACCAAGTGGCAGAGTGAGTGGTCCCGAGAGCCCCCAGAGGATCGCCACGAACGAGACCAACGTCACCGCCGCCCGCAAGCCGCCGATGCTGAGAGCGAGCGCGCCGGCCACGAAAAGGCGTAGGTCCTCGGCAATGCGCTGATCGGGGTTGTCGGTCTCACCGGCCGCGAGCTGCATCTGGTAGTAGGCGCCGTCGCTCAGCCAGGCACCGAGGTAGCGCTCGGTAAGCCAGCGCCGCCAGCGGATCTGGAGCATCTGGTTGAGGTAGAGCTGGTAGACGGCGACCACGATGTACAAGCCCGCGAGCCACGAGAAGCGGATAAGCTGGTGGACGAAGACCGAGTAGTTCTTGTCCTGCAGCGCGTTGTAGAACGTGTTGTTCCACCGATTGATGAGAACATTGATGTAGACGATCCCGAGGGTGAGCGCGACGACCACGACCAGCAGCCCCCGGGCGGCCCAGCGGTCCTCCGAGCGCCAATAGGGGCCAGCCAGGCCCCAGGCATCGCGAAGGAGTTGGCGCAGGCGAGTGTGGGAAGGCTTCATCTGACAGCTGTTGTCGACCCACTACCCAATGCGTTACTGCCCAATGCGACTCGTCCGGCGGAATCGCAAGCGGGTTCGTCTCGTCACGCTGAAGACTGAAATCCTCTTGGATGCTAGAAGCTGAGATCGTTATAGCTGGAGGAGGCGGTCAGTATGGCCAAGCCGGGGCCGATGTCCATACCCACCGAGCCAATCGGCAGTATCCCGAGACCTCTTGATCTGATCGAGAGGGTCGCCAAAAGCGACAGCGAGGATCCCAACCTGCTCCCCCTCTATGAAGATGCGATTCGAGAGACGATTGAGCGGTTTGAAGCCACCGGTTCCCCCGTCGTTACCGATGGCGAACAGAGGAAATATCACAATTTCGCGACGTACGCCGTGCATGGGCTTCCGAACATCGCCCCGGATGGCTTCAAAATCCCGTTCGCAGACGGCCACACGCGCCGCCTGTCCAGGCTCACAAGCGGCCCTTTTCGTTACCGGCGATACGCCGACCATTATCTGGATGCCGCTCTGCGCTACGCCCACGTGCCGGTCAAGCAAGCGGTAATATCGCCTTCGGCCTTGAGTCTGATGTACCCATCCGAGAGCATTCCGGACTATTCCCGCGAGCAATTCATCGACGATTTGCTCAGAGAGCACGAAACCGAGATACGCCGCTGCCTGAAAAAGGGTGCCCATAAGGTTCAGGTGGACTTCACCGAAGGAAGGCTGGCGGTGAAGATCGACCCCACAGGGAACCTCCTCAGCAGCTTCATTGACTTAATCAATCTCGTGCTGTCGCGCTTCTCGGCAGAAGAGCGGATGCGCATCGGGGTCCATACCTGCCCGGGGAATGATCGCGATTCGACGCACAGCGCGGATGTCGATTACGCAGATTTGCTGCCCAGCTTGTTTGAGCTGAAGGCGGCAAATTTCTACGTCGCGCTTGCGGGTGAGCCGGACCGGCGGCACGCCTTGAAAGTCATACGGAAATACTTGAAACCGGATCAGCGGATTTTCGTCGGAGTCACTGCTCCGATCGACCCCCATATCGAGACTCCGGAAGAAGTGCGCGACCGCGTACTTGAAGCCTCTGAGTACATACCGATCGAGCAACTCGGCACTACCGATGACTGCGGATTCTCGCCTTTCAGCGATGACACCTCCACGAGCCGTGACACTGCGTTTGCCAAGATCCAGGCGCGTGTGCTGGGCACGAAACTCGCGGAGAAACGTATCGGAGGTCATTCGTGACCGCGATGGATGACGAGGACAAGCTACTCCGATCGGTTGCCCTGCAGAATGCAACCAGCGTTCTGATCGCGCGCCAACGTGCCGAGCGGAGAACCGAGGCCTACTTGGCGGAAGCTCAAAAGCTCAGCCATACAGGGAGCTTCGGCTGGAAGCCCTCCACCGGCGAGATCATCTGGTCGGAGGAAACCTTTCGAATCTTCCAATACGACCGAACCACGAAACCGACCGTGGAACTTATTCTCCGACGGGTTCATCCGGATGACGCGCCCCTCGTGAAACAGACGATCGAGCGCGCTGCGCAGGATGGGGAGAATTTTGATCATGAATATCGCCTGGTGATGCCAGATGGCTCTGTCAAATATGTTCATGTCGTGGATCATGCCTTCAACGATGAACCGGGCAGCCTCGAGTTTGTTGGGGCGGTAATGGACGTCACCGCGGCAAAGCAGGCGGAAGGAAGAATTCAACAGATTATCGACACCATTCCAGCCTATGCGTGGAGCACGATGCCTGACGGATCCGTTGATTTCATCAATCGACGTTTCGTCGAGTTTACGGGCCGATCAATCCAGGAACTGCTGGGCTGGGGATGGAGTTCCTTCCATCATCCCGATGATCTGTCCAGGCAGCTCGGTCTGTGGCGCGCAGCACTGGCAGCTGGGGAGCCGCTGGAGAGCGAAGTGCGGGTGCAGGGGAGGGACGGGGTTTATCGCTGGTTGCTGATCCGCAACGTGCCGCTGCGCGATGAGCTGGGAAAGATCGTTAAATGGTATGGAACCGCGATCGAGATCGAAGACCGCAAGCGGGCCGAGGTGTTGCTGGCCGGCGAGAAACGGCTTCTCGAGATGATCGCCCGGGGCGATTCACTCGCTCTCATCCTCGACGGCGCATGCCGGCTGGTCGAAGAACTGGCCAGCGGTTCTCTGAGTTCGATCCTTTTGTTGGATTCGAGCGCCAACCACCTTCGGCACGGCGCAGCGCCCAACCTGCCGAAAGCCTACACTCAGGCAATCGATGGTGCCGCGATCGGCCCGTCGGCGGGTTCGTGCGGAACGGCCGCTTACCGGGCAGAGACAGTGATCGTCTCTGACGTCGCAACCGATCCGCTGTGGGCCGATTACCGCAATCTGGCCTTGGCGCACGGATTGCGAGCATGCTGGTCCTCGCCGATCCTTTCGTCAGCCGGTAGGGTGTTGGGGACCTTCGCAACCTACTATCGCGAACCACGTAGCCCCACTCCGCAAGAGCATAATGTGATCGAGCGGATCACCCATCTTGCGAGTATCGCGGTTGAGCGCGAGCGAGCAGAGGAAACCCTGCGCACGAGCGAGGCCTATTTGGCTGAAGCCCAGAGGCTCACCCATAGCGCCAGTTTTGCATGGAACATCGCCACCAGAAAAATCGTCCACTGGTCCCAGGAAACCTTCCGTTTGTTTGGCTTCGATCCCGAACGGGGTATTCCGTCGCAGCAAGAAGAAGTTCGCTCGCGTATTCATCCGGATGATGTCGAGAGAGTCGACGAAATCCAGGAAAGAGCGATTCGTGAAAGGACGGATTACGAGGTGGATTGCCGAATCGTTCTTCCGAACGGCACGGTGAAATATATCCACACCGTAGGCCATCCTGTATTCAACGCAGCCGGCGATCTGGTTGAACACGTGGGTACCTTGATGGACGTGACCGAACGCAAGCACGCGGATGAAGAGCGCGAGAGATTGCGGCAGGCGCAGGCGGACCTCACCCACGTCAACCGGGTCTGCCTCGCTGGCGCACGAAGTGAACCAGCCGATTACCGCCGCGATCACCAACGCCAATACCTGTTTGCGCTGGCTTGCGCGCGATCATCCCGATCTGGAAGGGGCCCGCGACGCTGCCTCGAGGATCGTCAAAGACGCAACGCGTGCCGCGGAAATCATTAGCCGAATCCGTCTGCTTTTCAAAAAGGGTGCTCCGCAGCGGGAGTTGGTTGATCTGAACGAAGTCATTCGAGAGATGGCCGTTCTCCTGCGAGGCGAGTCGACGCGATACTTCATCTCCGTTCGGACGGAGCTGGCCGAAGATCTTCCCCAGGTGATGGGAGACCGCGTGCAATTGCAGCAGGTGCTGATGAACCTGATGATCAATGGCATCGATGCGATGAGGGATGTGGAGCGGGCGCGCGAGCTGATCATCAAGTCTCAGCGGGGAGAAAACGAGCAGCCCCTTGTGTCCGTGAGCGATACCGGCGTGGGACTTCCCGCGCAGCACGGGGACCAGATCTTCGATGCGTTCTTTACCACCAAAGCTCACGGCACAGGCATGGGACTTCGGATCAGCCGCTCGATCGTTGAATCGCATGGCGGCCGCTTGTGGGCTGCCGCCCACTCTCCGTCCGGAGCGAGTTTTTACTTCACTCTACCTCGGTGAAGTTGCTGAAGTTCGCTTCATCGCGAAACGCTTTGGCTCGTCGCTAGACGATGTGCCAGGCGTATTCAATCGAACCTGTGCTGGGCGCGAAACTCGCGGAGAGGCTTATCGGAGCTCACCCGTGGCCACGAAGGAGGAGAAAATCCGAGAACAGGAAATAGAGCTCCGACAGATCCTGGATCTGACGCCACTAATTGTCGCCGTGCTAGGGCCAAATAGGAACGTCCTCTATATCAATCAGACCGCGCTCGATTATCACGGTGTCGCCCGTGAGGAGTGGCCGAAAATCGATTTTGACACGTTCTTTCATCCGGCTGATTGGGAACGCCTGGAGAGCGAGTACCAGACTAGATTCTTAGCCGGCTCTACGTACGAGACCGAAGCGCGCTTACGGGGAGGCGACGGGAAGTATCGTTGGTTTCTTTTCCATGTTAACCCGCTGCAAGACGAACAGGGCCGCATCAAGCGTTGGTATGTTGCGGCGGCGGACATTGAGGATCGCAAGCGCGGCGAAGAAGCGCTGAGCCAAGCGCAGGCGGACCTCACCCACGTGAACCGGGTAACCACCATGGGAGAATTGACTGCCTCCCTGGCGCACGAGGTGAACCAACCGATTACCGCCGCGATCACCAACGCCAATACCTGCTTGCGCTGGCTTGCGCGCGATTATCCCGACCTGGAAGAGGCGCGCGAGGCCGCCTCGAGGATCGTCAAAGACGCAACGCGTGCGGCGGAAATCATTGGCCGAATCCGTCTGCTCTTCAAAAAGAGTGCTCCCGAACGGGAGTTGGTTGATCTGAACGAAGTCATTCGCGAGATGGCCGTTCTCCTGCGCGGCGAGTCAACGCGATACTCCATATCCGTTCGGACGGAGCTGGCTGAAGATCTTCCCCAGCTCGTGGGAGATCGCGTGCAATTGCAGCAGGTGCTGATGAACCTGATGATCAATGGCATCGATGCGATGAAGGATGTGGAGGGGACGCGCGAGCTGATCATCAAGTCTCAGGTAGGGGAAAACGAGCAAGTTCTTGTGTCCGTGAGCGATACCGGCGTGGGACTTCCCTCGCAGCACGCGGGCCAGATCTTCGATGCGTTCTTTACCACCAAATCTCATGGCACGGGCATGGGACTTCGGATCAGCCGCTCGATCGTTGAATCGCATGGCGGCCGCTTGTGGGCTGCCGACAACTCTCCGGCCGGTGCAAGCTTTTACTTCACTCTACCTCGGTGAGGTTTTGCAGGAGCCATTTAGGCGCCCTCTTTTTTCCAGCGCTCTTGTTGATCGGCGTATCCGCCGCTACGTTCACCACTATGCCACCTGTCATCGAGATGCGGACCTACAAGATCCGGCCGGGAAAGCGGCAAGAGGTGATTGAGATCTTCACCTCCAGGTCGATCCCGGCACACCGGCAGATCGGGATGAAGATTCTGGGGCCGTTCCTTTCGATCGAGGATCCGGACACCTTCT
>WNFJ01234215.1_pt1 | contig 31746 bp, 35 predicted proteins | sample 5400461 | NCBI WGS metagenome assembly WNFJ01 (sample SAMN13153349, study PRJNA577476) | soil metagenome | isolation source: 115 cm saprolite on Douglas fir-dominated hillslope | place: USA:California | collected 2013-09-17
CGAAAGACCCGTGGATCGAAGCCGAAAGAGAATAATCCGTTCGAGTAGGAATAAACCACTCGTTCCGCCAATAGCGATATACGCCGCTTCAACGTTAATCTCCGCACGGTAGATAGAGTCCGGCAAAGCTTGAACTTATGAACAGTCGTAGAGAACTCGCGATCCATTGACTGTGAGAGTTTTGGTGGTGGAAGACGAAAGGGGGGTGGCTCGCTTCATTCGCCGAGCACTCGCCGAAGTGGGTTTTGCGGTCGACCTCTGCCGCCGCCGCGCCTCTGGCCCAGCGTCTGTAAAGCGCCAACAAAGAACGAAATAAATGCCGGCGAAAGAGTAGTCCATTCGGATGGGGAGCAAACACCTCGTCCTGCTTAGAGCGATGTATCAGTCACGGATTTAAAAAAGAAACAAGAAAGCAAAAAACATGATCGCGAAACTCACTGGAAAAGTTGCCTTAATCACGGGTGCAACTGCGGGTATTGGAAAAGCTTGCGCGCGTGCCCTCGCTAAAGACGGGGCGCGCCTCGTCCTCACCGGACGACGTCAGGATCGGCTCGACGAGCTTAAACAAGAAGCAGAAAAATATGGTACGCAGGCGATCAGCGTGGCTGGCGATGCTAGAGAAGAAAGTACAGCCACAAAAACGGTCGAAGCTGCTATCCAAGCGTTCGGGCAAATAGATATTCTTGTTAACAACGCCGGTGCCGGAAATTACAAAAATCTCGTCGAAACGAGTGCCGACGAATACGATGAACTGATGGACACGAACGTGCGGTCAACGTTCCTTTTCACCCGACACACCGTACCCGTCATGCTTCAACGAAAGCAGGGTACGATTCTGACGATATCATCGATGGCGGGCGTTTACGGTTTTGCGGGTGAAGCGGTGTATTGTGCAACGAAGTTTGCCCAAGTCGGATTCGCACAGGCCCTGGATAAGGAACTCCGAATTCACGGAATCAAGGTTGGTGTTATCTGTCCGGGAGGCGTAAAGACCGAATTCGCTATCGGGCGGGGACGCACCGAAGAAGGCGTCAGCAAATCGGATATGCTTGAGCCGGAAGATGTGGCGGACGCTGTTCTGCTGGCCTGCAAACAATCCCCGCGCTCGCGGATTATTGAAATCCAAATGCGCACGATGGCAGAACCGCTTACCTAGAAAGACCGGCCGCAGTCCAGTTATGGGATTGGTGGCATTCCATGGTCGATGCGCGAGATGACCCAAGAGAAGAAGATAGTCCTAAGGCGGACCTTATGAAGGGGCCGCTCAGAAGGTGATTCCGGCTACGTTGATTGCCGGTGACGGCATTGGCCCGGAAATTGTCGAGGCCACAGTCATGGTGCTCGACGCCCTGGGTGCCCCGTTTGCGTGGGAAGCGCATAAAGCAGGGATGTCAGGAGTGGAGGCATTCGGGGACCCGCTGCCCCAAAGTACTCTGGACAGCATCCGACGGACCCGGCTGGCGCTAAAAGGACCGCTGACCACGCCGATCGGGGATGGCTATCGCTCCTCAAACGTGCGATTGCGCGAGGAGTTTCATCTCTACGCCAACGTGCGTCCCGCCCGCACCCTTGTACCGGGAGGGCGCTACGAAGACATCGACGTTGTGCTGGTGCGCGAGAACATAGAGGGTCTCTACGTTGGCTTTGAGCACTACATTCCCATCGGCGACGACCCACATGCGGTCGCAATCGGCTCCGGGGTCAATACCCGCGCGGGCTGCCGGCGCATCGCCGAGTTTGCTTTCGACTACGCGGTACGCAATGGCCGCAAGAAGGTGACCATTGTGCACAAGGCCAACATTCTGAAGGCGCTGAGCGGCATCTTTCTGGAGACCGCCCGAGAGGTGGGGAAACGCTACGAAGACCGGCTCCATGGCAGTTTGATCTAATCGTAACGACCAACCTTTTTGGCGATATTCTGTCGGACGAAATGGCCGGCCTAGTGGGTGGGTTGGGTATGGCCCCTGCGGCCAATATCGGCGTGGACGCCTCGATTTTCGAAGCCGTGCACGGCTCTGCCCCGGATCTTGCGGGAAAGGGGATTGCCAATCCGCTCGCCTTGCTGCTCGCGGCCGCGATGATGCTTGATCACGTTGACCGAAGTGAGCTTGCGCATCAACTGCGCAAGGCGATCCATCAGACGCTGAACGAAGGTAACATGCGCACCGGCGACCTGGGCGGCACGGCGTCTACCAGGGAGTTTGCCCAGGCCATCGTGGGCCGGTTGTAGCGGATCGGGGTTTGATCGCCGCATGCTTGCAATAAGCACGCGACTACCAAGATCGCTCTCCATTGCGAGTTTGGATCTGTCGAAAAAGGCACCTGTTGCCAAATTCGCTGAGACCGGACCCGCAGAACCGCGACGGTTTTCAGTTTTTGCGAACTGTCACCGCCTGCGGATATGCGCCGTGTCGGAATCGAGCTGGAGGCCGCCCGCCTTGAGCACTTCCACCAAGGGGGTGCCGGAATAGACAATCTCTCTGCTGGGGTCATGAGGATCGGTCGTGCGCAATTCCGTCCGGGGCAGTTTGTGCAGCTCGGCTGCGTCGATTCGCCGGGGATTGGGCACGTCTCCTCGTAAGTCCAGAAAGTCTTCCGCTCGTGCGTTAGCGCCGCCCACACCGCCGGACTTATCCTGCGCCCAGGCGCTGTCGATGGACCATAAATAGAGCATCCACGTCAGGCTCAGAAGCAGGGCGCAGGAAGCAAAACGATTCGACCAGGTCGTCATTTTCATATGGTCAGTTCTCGTCCGCAGTCCGTTGCAGATCAAAGACGGAAAGGTAAGTCCCGGCTGTGTCTATTCGCCGCCGTCTGCCGCCAAATGAGCGTGCAAGCTGGTCGGGTGGTGAAGCCTTTCTATCAAGGTAGCGGCTAATTGGTTTAACAGGGACATCGCGGTCGAATTCTTGTAGCAACGGATCACCTCGAAGGATCAAAAGCCCGAGGACGCGCCGAGATAGCGAAGCTTGCCGACGCGAACAACGTAATACCCTGCTATCGACTATTGAGCGAAGAGCTGCTGGTCTTCGTTGGCAAGTCCGAAAGCTCGTTCCAGCAGATCGGCTGCTTTAGAAAGTCCATTGGTTTCGGCAATCACTTTCTGGAAATAACGTGCATTATCGCGATAGGTAAGTCGATCTTGGAAATTGGCCGTTTCTTGTCCCAAGTGCCGCAATCCTTGTCCAATGGCCAGCTCTAATTTCAACGCAATTCAGGGGATAACGATCACCGAAAATCCGTTATAACATTATCCCTCTGATGACGACGCTTGATTGTGGGATCGGGACGCATACCAGCTCGCAACCGAAATCCGGAAGACTGGGGACGTTACCTTGAATCCATAACCAACCCGCCGTATGATCAATCAGAGGTCTTATTGGTCATGGATGTGAAATCTTCTCTAAAGCGCGCCGTTGTGATTGCGCTGGTCAGTGCGCTGCCGACTTTTGTTAGCGTTGCATCAGGACATGGCGGGGGTCATGGCTCAGGTGGGTCAAGCTCAGGCGGGTCAAGCGGCTCGGGTGGGTCAAGTGGCGGTCACGGCTCGGGTGGCGGTCATTCCGCAAGCAGCTCTAGCAGTGGTCATTCACCGAGTGGCTCGAACAGCGGTAGCTCATCGAGTGTCTCGAAGGGCGGCATTCTACCGGCGACCCAAGCACTGCCCCTGCTACGGCAGTAAGCGGACGATCGGTCTCCGCTAGTTCAGTGCATTCAAGCACCGTTCGAAGTAGGCCTGAGCCTGTTGCTCGTCATTTTAGCACTGGCGGGGGGCACGGCGATTGGAAGGAAGGCGAAGAAAACGCGGATTGGCAGCGCCATAAAGGGCGCCGATTGTTCGGTTTCATTCGGTATTGACTAGTTGGGCTTAATGACCCATCCCAACCTTTTTGCCGCCGGCGCGAAAGGAACTTGCCAAATGTTCGGTCGCGATGTTAGTTCGGTTACTAAACAAACATACGTGTGCTAAATCCAATCGATCAAACCATTAGTTTGGGGCGCCGGCGCGGGATCGCCAGGATCGCCGATGAGCATGGAATTTTTCGGATCACCGCTTTGGATCATCGCGGTACGCTAAAGAGCATGCTCAAACGTTGTATCAGTTCAGAGAATCCTTCCTGGCAAGATATCGTTGCGGAAAAAGTCCGCCTCGCCAAAGCTCTCTTGCCTCATTCCAGCGCAGTTCTGCTTGATCCGAATTACGGCCTTGGACCGTTAATCGAACGTGACGTGATCCCGCCTTCGGTTGGAATACTGGTGGCTTGCGAGCAATCCGGCTACGAGGAAGTCAACCATACTCGAATCACCGTTTTGCAGCCCGGATGGTCGATTGAAGCAATCAAGCGTGCGGGGGGCGACGCGGTAAAGTTGCTTCTTTTCTATAATCCACGGGCACCCGAGGCGGAACGTCAAGAGCGGTTGGTCGAGGAGGTGGCGAAGGAGTGCCGCCGTAATGATCTTCCTCTAATTCTCGAGCCAATCGTCTATCCCGTTACCTCGGGGCCGAAAAAACCTGAATTCGCTGATTCTCTTTCCCGTTTGGTGATTGAATCGGCTCGCCGCTTGGTGCCTCTCGGCGTAGACGTCTTAAAGGCGGAGTTTGTTGTCGACGTGGCACGAGAAAAAGACGAACACAAAATTCGAGACGCCTACGTCGAGCTTTCAGAAACAGCGCGTGTTCCTTGGGTACTTTTGAGTGGGGGTGCGGATTTCGCCACCTTCCAGCGCCAATTCGAATTTGCTTGTGAGGCTGGAGCCAGCGGATTTCTTGCCGGTCGAGCTATTTGGCAGGATGCTATGGACCACGCTGACCCATGTGATCGCGAGCAATTTCTCAATCGGGTCGCAGTGGGTCGCCTTAAAATACTCAATGCCATCGCGAGTTCTCTAGCTACGCCTCTGCAGCAGAGGCTGCCGAAAGAAGCGCTTCCAACCCTGGGCGAAGGCTGGCACGAAAAGTACTCAATCCAGAGTCACTAGGATGGCGGAGCGATCTCGAGAACTTACCGTCAAAGATCGGAGGTACCTAAGAAATGCCAGAGAATCATATTTGGAGCAAGTTGCCGAAACAGAGACTCCTGGCTGATGCGTCGCTATGGTCAGCCGACTTAGGCGCACTAGCACAGGAGGTTCGCCGGATGGAGCCTTACGCGGATCTTTTCCATCTCGATGTAGCAGATGCGAATTTCGTTCCGGGACTATTGTTCTTTCCTGATTTAGTTGCGGCGATCCGGCCATGTACCGAGAAACCATTCCATGTGCACTTGATGGTCGAGCGACCACTAGAGTTGGTGGAAGACTTCGTTCGAGCTGGAGCGGATATCGTGACCCTGCATTTGGAGAATCGCAGACATCTGGAATCAGGCCTTGACAAAATCCACGCGACAGGCGCCTCGGCGGGAATCGCCATTCAGTTGGATTCAGATGTTTCCGATCTTATTCCGTACCTGAACAGAATCCAGCTTGTTGTTCTGATGGGGACCCTGCTGGGCATCAAAGGTGTTTCTCTTGATGAAAGGGTGTTGGGAAGAATCGAGAGCGTTAAGCGAATATTGGCGGAACACAAAGCGAGCGACCGGATCAAGATCTCGGCGGACGGTGGAATCCGGGTTGAAACAGTACCGAAACTGCGGCAAGCAGGAACCGACATCATCACTCCCGGCTCGTTGCTCTTCAAAAGCCAAGATCTTCAGCAAACCACCTCCTGGATCCGTGGCCTGTGACTTCATCATAGCGAGAAATTCCATATGCTGGTTGTAATGGCAGGCTTGCCTGCTTCCGGAAAGAGCACCATAGCGGTCCAGCTCAGTGCAAGACTAGGCGCAGTTTTGTTATCAAAGGACAAAGTGAGAGCAACTCTCTTCCCATCCGAGTTCATCGAGTACAGCTCGAGTCAGGATGACTTTTGCGTTGAGATTATCTTGCAGGCCGCCGGATACATACTGGAAAGAAACCCGAGCTCGATCATTATTATCGATGGTAGGACATTTTCGAAACGCAGTCAGATTCAGAGAATTGAAGCGGCGGCTGAGCATTTTCGCACCGGGCTGAAAGTTATTGAGTGCGTGTGCGCCGATGAGACGGCCGAAAAAAGGATAGCCCAGGACAAAGGCACACACTTGGCGGCGAATCGTAATTTCGATCTCTATTTGCGTTTGAAAGCCGATTCAGATCCAATCGAATTGCCGAAGCTGATCTTGAAAACCGATCGTGCCGGCCTGGAAGAAAATGTTCAAGCGGCGGAGCGATACCTCACTTCGGACGATTGCACATCAAATAGACGAGCATGTCGGCCCAAGAACAAAAAATAGAGGCGGACGGTTCAACGTTGACCGGAAGCGTCGCGGTTATCGACATCGGAGGGACCCACGTTCGATGCGGTGGTTCCCGCTCCGGTACTGCACTGGGAGAGGTGCGGCAATTCTCGACCGATGTCTTCCGAACCGGCGATCCGGTGGAGACTCTTGAGAAAATGATTCGTGGGTTTGCGGCCGAGGAAGGTCTGCAGAAGTTTGACGTCGTCATCGGTGTTCCAGCTACGCTTGATCGGAATTTGGATCGCATTTTGAGGGTAAATAATATTCCGGCTCTGCAAGGACTGGAACTCCGGAGCATTCTGGAACGACGCTTCCCCGGGCGCGTTATCCTCGAGCACGACATTCTCCTCCAACTTATGGGCGAATGGTTCGCTGGTTCAGCCGGTGGAGCACGGACCGTCTTGGGTGTCTACTGCGGCACCGGCGTGGGAGGAGGTTTTCTATTTAATGGCGAGCCGGTCCGCAGCAACACGACTGGAGTCGAGCTGGGTCACATTGCCGTGCGAAGCGAGGGTCGACGTTGCGTTTGTGGGCAGACCGACTGCTTGGAAGCTTACGCCAGTGGTCGGCTGCTCGTTGCTTGGTCAAAACAATACGCAGTCCCGATTGGCCACCTGTTCGTTGACGCAGAAAAGATCCCGCCTCTAGCGGATCAGCTCGAGTATTTCTTGCAAGACCAAGCTACGGCAATTGCGACTGCCGTCACTTTGATCGATCCTGAATTGGTCGTCCTGGGAGGTGGAATTATGGAGATGCCCGGCTATCCGATAGAAAAGCTGATCAAGTTAATACGCGCGCGACTCCAAGCCCCGGAGCCGGCAAATTCTGCGAGGTTTGTGCGGGCGACTCTGGGCCGGTTGGCGGCGGTTTACGGAGGCATGCATCTGACATCCAAACGCAGGTAGCGCGTCGAGCGTTGCTTATCACCCGGTGAACGTGGTATCCAAGGCCCATGAAACTGTTGGCTGACAAAGCATGGCGCGCCCGAGGTTAGTTCGTGATATAAATCAATCGCGGGCCTTGCTCCTTCTGAAGGAACATCGCACTCTGTCGCGAGCAGCGTTTGCTCGCGCCCTCAACCTAACCCGGGCGACGGTCACCAGTGTGACGTCGGAGCTCTTGCAGCAGGGTCTGGTCGTTGAAACTGGCGAGATCTTCGTGACCGAAGGAACTGGACGTCCGGGGCAAGGGCTGAAACTCAATCCGGAAGGCGCCTTTTTCCTGGGAGTAGCAATCGAAGTCGAAAGGCTGAGTGTTGTGGTGGTTAATCTGCAAGGCCAAATCGTCTCCCAGAGGAAGGTAGCGCTGGAAAACTCCGCTGACGCCCCAGCGGTAATTCGGGCAGCCGCGAAGATAGTAAGTGAGATCGCGACAAAACGCTTCAAAAACTCGCCCAGAATTCGCGGAGCAGGTTTCACAATTCCGGGAATGCTTTCGCAAGATGGAATCGTCCGCTTGGCGCCCCTCCTAAAATGGAAAGACGTCCCTTTCCGAGAAGAATTAACAAAACGAATCCCGATACCAATCTTTATTGAGAATGACGCTAATGCGGCGGCCTTAGCCGAAGTCTATTTTGGGAGCTCCGCTGGGGAGCGCAACCTATGTCTCTTGATGCTGGACATCGGCGTGGGCGCCGGGACTATCGTTGATCGGAGAATTTTTCGCGGAGGACAGGGTTACGCCGGGGAAATTGGTCATTTGGATCTCAGGCTTGAATCAGCCGGCTCGCCAGAGCGGAGAGGATTCCTGGAAAGCGTCTTAGGTCGCGATGGTCTTCTCTCCGGATACGGACGTGGCGTTAAGAAGATTCGGGATCTGCAACACCTTCTAGATCTTCTGCGGAAAGGGGACGCTGGAGTCAGAGCAATTGTCGATACCTGGTCCGACTGGTTAGTGCTCGCTCTTCGGAGTATAGCCGATATTTATAACCCGACGCTGGTTATTCTTTCTGGCCAGCTCTGCTGCCTGTATGAGTTTGTCTCAGAAAAAGTTGTGGACCAACTTCAAGCCAGAGAGTTTCCCACCGTCGACCGCCTGCAAGTAAAAATCTCGTCTTTCGGAGAGAACAGCTCCGCGGTCGGCGGCGCAGCACTGGTCTACGATTCCCTCTTCACCGTGCCCGGTGTGACCGTCTCGGATTCGCTGACTCGCCCAGGGTCTGACCCGATTCGGCTAGTTCGCTAAAAAACGATTGACTGGGCCAAAGAATTTACTAGACTTAGTTTGTTTAGTACCCTAACGAAGTGCCTCATCGGATGCCTATTTAAGCCGGTCACCGATGCCCTTCCGATCATATGATTAGTCCCCCCGAACCTCAGAGCAAGCATCCAGCCTGCGACCAGAGGCGACCCTCCTCGACCAGCCAAGTGAAAGCCTCCCGACGTTTTCGCGAACTAGGCATATTCCTCGCCTTAACTGCGATGGTTGTCTGCCTCCTCGTTTTGGCGCCAGGCTTCCGCACGGTCGACAACCTGATAAACATCACTCGAAACTTCGCGTTCGTTGGCATTGTCGCGATGGGGATGCTTCTTGTGATGATTACCGGAGGCATCGATCTGTCCGTAGGAAGTGTCTGGGGGGCAACCGCTGTCTCTACGACGTCAATGCTGCAGGCCGGATGGCCCTCGGTTGTGGCGATTCCACTCGGTCTCAGCATAGCCCTTGGCTTTGGAGCCTTTAATGGCTTTTGCATCACGCGGTTCCGAATGCCCCCATTTGTCCCAACGCTCGCTACCCTCAGTATTGCCCGCGGACTTGCGTTGGTGATCACGCGTGGCCATCCGATTTTCAATTATGGTCCGGACGGAAAGACATTTCTGCAGATCGGGGCAGGGAATCTTCTCGGAGTACCCAACCCGGTCGTCATTTTTGCCGTTATTGCACTGTCCGTCTGGTTCTTCCTGAAAAAAACGATTTGGGGTCGCTACATCTATGCAATTGGCGGAAACGAGAGAGCCGCTAGCCTGACCGGCTTGAGAGTGAGTGAGCTAAAAATGTTTGTCTACCTGAGTTCGGCGTTCCTCGCCGGGCTCGCTGGCATAGTTGAAGCTAGCTACCTGTCTAGCGTCACCGCGAGCCTCGCAACCGGTAATGAACTAAACGTGATTGCCGCGACAGTAATTGGCGGAACAGACCTGACCGGCGGACAGGGTACTGTCCCGGGCGTTGTCATCGGCACGGTCATTCTTGAACTCCTGCGTAACGGCCTGCTTCTGTTGGGAGTCGATCCTTACTGGCAGAGCGTCTTTGTCGGTCTGGTTATCGTAGTCGCTGTCCTCGTTGACAACCTTCGCAAGGGTTCCCGCCTTCGTTGGTAAGCAACTTCTTCTCTCTGTCTTCCCATCCTCATCCCACTAAAACCCCAGAAATCCAGAATCATCGTATGAAACTACATCGTACACTAGTTATGGCCGTTGCTATCGCGACCCTGGTTCCTATTGGCGAGTTATGCGCCCAATCACACCAGGTTACCGTACTCGTGAAACTTCTCAGTGACCCATTTGGTGTTGAGATCGAACGAGGCGCTCAGGAAGAGGCAAAGAAACTAGGCCTTAAATGTGCGGTTCTTGGCCCCAATGCGGCAGAAGAAGCCGAGCAGATTCGTATGATGCGAGATCTAATCACCAAGGGAACCGACGGCATCGCGGTCTCGTGTCTAAACGGCGAAGCTATGACGGGTCCCATCAACGATGCTCACGCAAAAGGCATTCCGGTCGTGACGCTCGACTCCGACTCGGCGAAGTCCGAACGCCAATGCTATATCGGTACAAACAATTACCAGGCCGGGGTCGAGGCGGGGAAAGCCTTCCGACAATTGATGCCCAAGAACGGCACCTATGCTGTACTGACCGCGAATCTCGCTGCGATCAATCTAAACGAACGCATCCGCGGGTTTAAGGATGGACTAGGAGATGGTTACCAAGAAATTCAGGGTTCTCCTCTAACCTGCGACGATAATGTACCTAAGGCGATCCAACTCGTTCAGGACACTCTCACAAGAAATCCAAAATTGGACGGCCTCTTTTTTGCGGGAGGTTGGCCCATGTATGCTCGAGAAGCTTATATAAGGGCTCTCGGAAGCCATGCACCCGACATAAAGACAAAGAAATTCGTTATCGTCTCTTTCGACAACTTGGTCTCGCAACTGGAACTCCTGAAAGATGGATACGCCAATGTCCTGGTCGGGCAACGCCCGGCTGCTATGGGTTCTAAAGCGGTGGACGTTCTGAACGAACTCGTCGACCGCCATCCTATTCAGGATTCTTACGATACGGGAGTCGACATCGTGACGCCGGAAAACGTCGCCGAGTTTCTTAAGAAATAGAATGTACGTCTCCTTTCTGTGGCCGCTATCTTAGAACTCCGGTCAGTCTCCAAGGCTTTTCCTGGTGTTAAGGCGCTGCAAAGTGTCGCTTTCCGGATCGAGCGTGGCCATGTCCATTCGATCGTCGGTGAGAACGGTGCAGGAAAGTCGACGCTTATGCACATCATCGCAGGAGTCCACAAGCCCGATGAGGGTGAGCTTCTGCTCGATGGTAAATCGGTTGTGTTCGCAAACCCGGCAGCTTCACAAGCCGCCGGGATTGCGATCGTGTATCAAGAGCTAAATCTCCCGCCAAACCTAACGGTCGCCGAGAACATTTTCCTTGGCGTTGAACCCTACGAGTTTTGGGGTCTGGTCAAGCACGATGAGGTTGACCGCAAAACGCGGGCTATCCTGCAAGACCTAGGGATTCTGCTTGAGCCAACTCTGCCGGTGGAAGAATTGTCATTAGGGCAACGGCAGCTTGTCGAAATCTGTAAAGCGCTGGTGCGCAATCCGAGAATCCTGATCCTCGACGAGCCGACTTCCAGTTTGACTAACCAAGAGGCTGAAACGCTGTTCAGACTCATTAAGGGGCTTAAGAACTCTGGTGTAACTATTCTGTATATCTCACATCGTCTTCCAGAAATCTTTCGAATCAGCGATACCGTTACAGTTTTGCGGGACGGCAAGCATATCCACACTGTGCCGGTAGCTGTGACCAACGAAGATGAAGTCGTCCGTCTGATGGTGGGTCGGAATCTTCTGGAATCTCAACGGGCGCCTCATCTTGCAAAACGGGGAACGGCCGCGCTGGAAGTTAGCGGATTGTCGGATGATAAAAAGTATCACGATATCTCATTCAGGCTTCACCGCGGCGAGATTTTGGGACTCGCTGGATTGATGGGTGCTGGTCGTTCCGAACTGGCGCATGGAATCTTCGGCGAGCATTCGCCAAGCCGCGGGAAAGTGCTCATCAATGGACAGTTAATCAAAATAAGGTCGCCGCGGGATGCAATTAAGAACGGGGTGGGCCTAGTCCCGGAGGACCGAAAGAGCCAAGGCCTCGGCCTGATGCATAGTGTTGGTAATAACTTGAGTTTGGCAGCGCTACCTAAACTGGCCCGCGTCGGTATTATCGCGTCACACGTTGAAAGAACGATGGTGGCAAAGTTCATTGATCGCCTCAACGTAAAAGCAGCCGGCATTGATCAAGCCGTCGGATTCCTGTCAGGGGGTAATCAACAAAAGGTAGTGTTAGCCAAATGGTTGGCAACTTCGCCGAAGGTGCTGATCGTAGATGAGCCGACGCGAGGTGTAGACGTAGGAACGAAAGCCGAAATTTACTCACTATTCCGAGAGTTAGCTGCCGAAGGCCTGGCGCTACTGGTCATCTCCAGTGACCTGCCGGAGATAATTAGTATCTCGGATCGTGTCTTAGTGATGCGAAATGGAACTATCGTAGGTGAGTTGCAACGCTGTCAATTAACAGAGGAGAACATCATGAGTCTCGCCGCACTTGGGAAATCTTAGGGTCTCTATCAAGATCCCAGTTCCCCCTGGGGCTGGCAAACTTCGTGCGGGAGGAGACGTTTGGCTGTTGATCAGCAGATCGATCTTCAGATCCAGGCGCCCGAGTTCCGTCACGTTCCGCTTTACGGCGCCCGATGTGGCAAGATCGGCCTGCAGGACGACGCATCTCACGCCATATTGAGCGCCAAGGGAGTCGGCAAGATCTTGCAGCGTATCGATCGATCGGGCGACCAGAACAAGGTTCATGCCGCGGCCCGCAAGCTCTTTTGCAAAGGCCGCACCCAATCCCTTGGAGGAGCCGCTGATCATCGCAGTCGAACCTCTGTAGGCAAACATCGTTGGTCAAACTCGTCTTTCAAAGCTTGCTCGTAGGTTTAAAAGTCTAGCGGCCAGGAAACCCGTATCTGGCCTTTTATGATCTTAGAACCATGAAATGTGAGCCTGGCGGCGATGCTAGTTTCTGCGAACCGATCGGGGGCAGGCGCACCCAATCGCATCGTTCCGAATACGAAAACCAGTTGATGGCGGCTAATACAGCCGGTGAGATCTCCGGCAAACACTTTTAAGCTCTCTTGGAAATACCGCGCCAATTGTCGGCAACCTTCCTTCCCGGAAAACGTAATGGCATCGCTGGCCGACAGGAATCGATCCAGCTCTTCCACATCGTTCAAACTAGTGAGAGCGTTATAAAACAGTTCGGCGATCTCTGCTCGCTCCATTGAGGTGCGCCTCAAAGAATTTTACGGTCAGTGGTTGGCGGTCTCCTTGTAGTTGTGTCGGATATTTCCTTTAGAAGCTTTCGCCAGGGGGAGCGCTCTATCTGTCACCCTGTTTAACATATCGACTGACTTTTCGCTCCGGTCCTTCAAAATATCGCAATTGATTCTGGTTTTTCGAAATATTTCTAGTTGGCGATGCTGAGCCGAGCTCTAAAAACTGATCGACGGCGAGACTTCCGGATCTAGACACGGAATTTGGATCAACTTTTCTGACAATCGGGATGTAAGATGCCTGTGCACCCAAGCGACGCCTATGTGGTGCCATTTTATTTATTCGCGACATCGCCGCGATTCATTGCGCGATCAACCGGAGCGAGTACGGCGTGAATTACGGTTTGCCAGCGTTGGGAGACGACGTAACGTTGACCGTAGCGGTCGAAGGCATCCGCAAATAACTAACCTCGGCCGAGGGAGCGGGAGTATGGACGCGTTCGTCATCTCGAAGCTGGCTTTTCTACTGGCCGTTGGAGTCGCCGGTTTTGTTGGGTCAATTTTCCTTGGCCGGCTCTTGGTTAACCAACCCGAACAACTGCGAGTCGCACTCTGGTGGTTACTCGCCGCCATCCTCGCCGCAAGTTGCGCCTGGGTAAACGGTGGCTGGCCTTTTCCGCCGCGCGAGAGCCAACACTGGATTGGGTACGTACTCTTATTCGCGGCGCTTCTCCGGAGCGTTCGCTTCTTGGCCGCACAACACATTTCGGCTCTGGCCAGCGCAACTCTAGGCGTCGCAGTTACTCTGCTACCCATAGCCCAAAATGGTTGGCCGCCCTCGGTGTTTGGCTTGTGGTTCTTCGCCAGCCTCTTTAGCTACCTCCTCGTCCGATTAGTATTGCACAACGAATTCGAAACGGCTTCTCTACGCACGCCTTTGTTGCTCGCGATCCCGTTATTCGTTTCCGCGGTCATGTTGTTCTTCGCTGGATCAGCAATGTTGACCGAGCTTGCTGTTGCCGGCGGTATTGCGGTGGCCGCGGTCTACTTTGCTCGCCGTTTCTCGGCACTGGGTCGTGGTTTCGTCGAGATTACGCTGCTCTTCCATTTTCTTCTCTTGCTGAACGGTACGATTTACGCCGAGCTGCCACCCGCGTTAGCTTGGCTGCAATGGATCGTCCCTGCATTCGTCATCCTGGTCGGGCGGACCTTCCATCGGCGAAAAAGGATGACCGGGGGCGGGCACTACATTGCCACGGTCGCTGGCCTTGGGTTCGCAGAATGCATGGTCGCGTTGCTCTTCTATTTCGTGGTCAAACCGACACTGCCGTTTTGAGGGTTGCTGATGAGAGTTGTGGAAATTGAAGGTCTGCGTGAACAATTAGTTCAATCTCTGCGTGGCTCTAAAACGAATTGTGAGACGGAGAAATGATTTATGAAACCATTGCTTTTTACACCGTGGGAATTGAGGGATGTTCACCTGCGCAACCGCATCGGGGTCTCTCCGATGTGCCAATATTGGGCAAAGGATGGATTCGCGTCGGATTGGCATCTGGTTCACCTGGGCTCGCGGGCCGTTGGTGGTGCCGGGCTCGTGATGACGGAAGCCGCCGCCGTCGAGGCGCGCGGGCGGATTACTCCCTGGGATCTCGGGGTCTGGTCTGACGAACACATTCCGATGTTGTCCCGCATCACCGAGTTCATTCACGCCTATGGAGCGGTGGCTGGATTGCAGCTGGCCCACGCTGGACGCAAAGGCAGCGCCATGCGCCCGTGGGAAGGTGGTCGTTCTCTGTCCGATGAAGAAGGGGGATGGGAAACCGTTGGTCCGAGCCCGATTCCCTTCGGTGGCCAGAACAACGAACTCTGGCGTATACCTCACGAACTGACCGAAGAAGGGATTGAAGAGATCCTGGCTGCTTTCGTGGCGGGCGCCCAACGCGCTCTGCGAGCTGGGTTCCGGTTGATCGAACTGCATTTCGCCCACGGTTATCTGGGACACAGTTTTCTCTCTCCGATTACCAACCAGCGCACCGATCGCTACGGCGGTTCGTTCGAAAATCGAATTCGCTTTGCGGTAGAAACGACGAAGCGCGTCCGAGCGGTCTGGCCTGCATCGTTGCCGCTGGCAATGCGGATCTCTGCCTCTGATTGGATTGCCGGCGGTTGGGACATTGACCAGACCGTCGAACTGGCGAAAAGGTTGAGGCCGTTGGGCCTGGACCTGTTTGATTGCAGTTCCGGCGGTATCGCGCCCGGCGTCCGCTATGACCCCCGCACGGCTTATCAAGTTCCGTTTGCGGAGCGGGTCCTTAAAGAGGCTGAATTGCCGACCGCCGCGGTCGGCTCGATTACCAAGTCGAAGGTTGCGGAGGAGATCCTGCAGAAGGGTCAGGCCACACTGATCTTCCTGGCGCGAGCGATGTTGGATGACCCGTACTGGCCGTTGCACGCGAGCTTTGAACTGGGCAGTCGCGGCGAAATCAGCATGCCGCCGCCTTACGAGTACGTCTTGCAAAACCCAGTTATCGCCGCGCACAACTGATGCGGACTTTCCAGCCTTTGGGCGCCGTCAATCGACACGTGGTGGGTTTGAACGACATATCGACCGATGGCTAAAGCAAGGAACGACAATCAGGATTGCCCGCGTCGCCGGTGCGTTGAAAGCTGGCCGGGACATAAAGGCAGAGATCGCAAAGGGCGGGACGATAATCTTGCGCCACACTCTCTCCGAACGCCAGATCGACGTTCTCATGGACGGTGGCGCAATCAATTGGCACAAACGCTATAGCACCACTAATTGCCGCTAAGCTGTAAACAGTCCGTCTCAAGCATACAATCTTTTGTCGGTAAAAACTCAAACCTCAACCCTCCTAAGGAACAAAATATGACAGAAAAAACCGTGGCGGAAATCTTGGTCGAAACTCTGATCGCGGCAGGCGTGACGCGGATTTACGGTGTCGTGGGCGACTCGCTCAACGGCATTCTGGAGGAGATGCGCCGGAGCAAGAAGATTGAGTGGATTGGCGTGCGTCACGAAGAGACGGCGGCATTTGCCGCGGGTGCCCAAGCCCACTTGACGGGTGAACTGGCGGTTTGCGCCGGAAGTTGCGGGCCCGGCAATATGCACTTGATCAACGGACTCTACGACTGCCACCGCAGCCGCGTGCCGGTGCTGGCCATTGCGGCGCAGATTCCGAGCCAGGAGATCGGTAGCAACTACTTTCAGGAAACCCATCCCGACCAGCTTTTTCGCGATTGTAGCCATTACTGCGAACTGATTTCACAGACGACTCAAGTCCCGCGCGTGCTCGAGATCGCCATCCAAAGCGCGTTAACGAATAAGGGCGTGGCCGTCGTGGCGATTCCGGGCGATATCGCTCTCAAGCAGGCAAAGTACCGCCGGCCGAGCGCTGCCATCAAGGCGTGCCATCCCGCGGTGGTCCCTGCGGAGGACGAGATCAAGCAGCTGGCCGCACTACTCAGCCTAGGGAAAGCGGTTACGATCCTGGGCGGTGCTGGGTGTGCCGGAGCCCACGCCGAACTGATGCAATTGGCCGGCAAACTCAAATCACCCATCGTCTCGGCCTTACGCGGTAAGGAACACATCCAGTACGACAATCCCTACGACGTGGGACTGACCGGCCTGATCGGCTTTTCCTCCGGCTACCACGCGATTATGCAGGCCGACACGCTGCTGATGCTCGGTACGGATTTTCCTTACACCCAGTTTTATCCCGAGAAGGCAACCATCATTCAAGTCGACCGCCGCGGTGAGAACCTCGGACGCCGGACGCGGCTGGACCTCGGGATAATCGGCGACGTGAAGGCAACGCTCAACGCCCTGGTGCCACTTCTTGATGAGAAAAAAGATGACACCCACCTGAAACGGTTCATCCACCATTATCAGGACACGCGCAAAGGGCTGGATGAGCTCGCGGTGGGGCGTCCGGGCCACAAACCAATGCATCCGCAGTATGTCGCGAAAATTGTCGACGAGATTGCGGCCGACGATGCGATCTTTTGCTGCGATGTCGGCACGCCCACCGTCTGGGCCGCGCGCTATCTCACCATGAATGGGAAGCGACGCCTACTGGGTTCGTTTAATCATGGATCAATGGCTAACGCCATGCCCCAGGCCATAGGAGCGCAGCTTGCCTTCCCGGGGCGGCAAGTTGTCACCTTTTCCGGTGACGGCGGATTGTCCATGCTGATGGGCGACCTGCTGTCGCTGCATCAGCACAAGCTTCCGGTGAAGATTGTTGTCTTTAGTAATAGCGCGCTGGCCTTTGTCGAATTGGAAATGCTGGCGGCGGGTATTCTCGGGAAAGGAACCGAACTGGTGAATCCAGACTTTGTCGCGCTGGCCCGTTCGGCCGGCATGTTCGGCGTGCGGGTGGAAGATCCGGCCGATTTGAAAAAAGCTGTGACCGAGGCGTTTCAGCACGACGGACCGGCGCTGATCGACGCAGTGGTCAACCGGACAGAACTTTCCATGCCGCCGACGATTAAGATCGATCAGGCGGTTGGGTTCAACCTCTGGGCGCTGAAAGCGGTGCTCAATGGCCGTGGCGACGAGCTGATCGACCTAGCGGTAAGCAATCTGATTCGATAAGCAGCATAAAATAGACAGAAACCCACCCGCTTCGCCGATTGAGGGTTAACTTCCGGCAGCAAGTGAGGGTTTGCGATTGTGCCGATTGCCGAGCTGCAGGGTTCCGCGCTTCGATCAGGCAGCACTTCGCCACCTAACTGGCTGCAGGTGTTCCCTATAACTCCATTGAGCATTCCGGCGTCACTCGGCCAGGCTATGAGAAACCACCCATTGAGGCAATAGAATTCAAGCATCCAGTCCTTAGGTTAAGTACCAAGCAATTCTCGCTGAGCTCAGTGACAAAGTTCTCGAGTTAGGAGGCTTCAATGAAAAAGGATACATGGCTGCATCTCACTTTGACTGCCGTGGGTGTGTTCGCTGTTCTTATCGGCTTTCCCAGCTGCGCGTTTTTAGACTCTCCGGTGGGCGCATCATCAGTGACGCCATCGATGCCGACACAACATGTCTCATATCACCAACCTTCTAATCAACCTGGAGCCCAACAGCCGAGTGATCAAAACAGGGTCGGGGTAGCTCAAACCAACGAAGACACTTCTCTGGAAGGAGATCCGCATCCGGGTTGGGGGCCGGTGAATTTTCTTGGTGGCAGATAGTGAGAATCAGGCGGTAGCCGCCATCTGTAGTTAAGGCCTAATCTGTTAACGAACGGTTCATCAAGTTGACCTAATGAACAAAGTCAAACTGCAACATTCTGCATTCCGGCGCGGGTGCGGAAAGTCAATGATGCGGGTTGCTATCCTGACCGCCGTATGAAGAGGAGAAAATATGAGATGCACTAATTGTTGGGAAGAAATCTCGCAACCTCCGTTAAATAGCACGGAGCTGCAGATACATTGGATCTTCGACGGATCCGAAGTCTGTGCCGTTTGTCATTCGATTTTGCAAGAACTGGAGCCAGTCGAATAAACACCCCTGAACGGCCTGGAAGTCTTGGGCGAGATTATCTTTCTGTTTTGTCCGGCGCGCCGGGCGCTGTCCATAGGATCGCCAAACCGGAGTGATTTTGAGAGCACCGACCGCTCCGCTCTCCGGATGCAGTCATTCCGCTGATGCTGGCCTTTCGTCAGCTTGAGACCTCGCCGGCGGTCAGCCGTTTTGTTGCGCATGTTCGGCCATCGGTTGGTAGTCACCCATAAGAGCGAGTTATTTGCCATCCTCAACAGATCGCCGACGAATGGGCGCGCTACGCCAAGAATTGCGTCGGGCCAAATAATTTTCCTGGTGGAGCGGAGCTTGCGCACCAGAAGGAAGAAAACTACCCGACGGGGCAGCAGGACTTCGGCAATAACTGCAGCTTATTAATTTCGCGCGTCCGTTCTATTGGCAGGCGTCGACCAGATAACCAATAGTATAACAGAAAGAGGATAGGAAAAAATGATCAAGAGGTTCTCAAAGCTAACAACTCCGGTGGTAATCGCGGCCGCCGCACTGGCACTGGTACTGAGCCCAACGGTGGGCTTGGCTAGAACATCAGTCAAAGTTGTCCATCAACTAACTCGGCAAACCGTGCAGCCGCAAAAATCTGCTGCCGATTGGGACCATGACGCGGACGGCTTCTATACGCCGACCCGGAGTCCGGGCTGGAACGTACTGAATCACTGATTGGGTTGCCTACGAACTGAGCCGCTGACTGGGTTACCAATCAGTGGTTCAGCGTTCGGGTCCTCCCTTAATGGGTCGCCCGATTCGCAACTGCCCGGCGGACTTTCAATTGGATTCTCACCACGCCGGTTCTGCCGATTTCGGCGAATGACACCAAGGGCCGAAGATCGAAAGGGGATCGTGAAAAGGTTTCATCGGATCAAAGAATGATATTCGAATGGGACGCCTGTGCCGGCAAATTAATATTATGTACCCACTTGGTTTGTTGATCGGAGAGCGAGAGACCGCCAGGACCGGACTCCGGAATGTTTTTGAGGAACCAGATGGTACGCTGATTGGCGAAGCGCAGATTTCGTTATCTATCGCTATGAAGACCCAAAGCCATCCACTATCACGTCTCGGCTCTTGCGCAAAGGGAGGCTTTCCATTACGTGTAGCACAGTCGGTTTCGAACCTTACGGCGATGATCGCACTTGTAGCCGGCGGCGTTGGCGTCGCTTATGTGCCGGAATCACTACGGAATATGAGCGTACCCTTGGTATGTTTTGGGCTGTTAGCGGCTCTCTGAAATAGCCGTTTGCTACCGGTCCGACGAAAGTTCCCTCGCGGTTTGGAAGCTTCTGCAAATGCGGGCGGCAACAAAGAAAAATCCGCCCGTGAAGATACTGGTCAGGCGAGATGGTTGACAGGTTCACGCCTTCGCCCGCGCTGCCACCTCAGGTCGTTTTTGAGCGTGGACTTCGCCGGCTCTAACCCATGTCGGCCAAGGTATAATGGACCAGTCTATTGGCGATATGGTATAGTGGACCAGACATATTGGAGAGACGGCGGTGCAGACTACCCGCGAACATCTGATCGAGATCGGCCTTCAGCGTATCCACAAAATCGGCTACGCCGCCACCGGCGTACAGGAAATCCTTGACCTGGCCGGAGTTCCCAAGGGTTCCTTCTATCACTACTTTCGTAGCAAAGAGGCTTTCGCCCAGGAAGTTCTGCAGCACTACGCATCCAGAGAAGCTCAGAGGTGGGAAACTATTCTCGGTGACGAAAAACTGCCGCCCTTAAAACGCCTGCGTAAGTACTTCAACGAACTGGTCTCGGTGTATGGCCAGAAAGGTCCGATCAGCGGTTGTCTGCTCGGCCAGATGAGCGTCGAAGTTGCCGAGCATAGTTCCGACATTCAATCTCTGCTCAGCAGCGCTTTCGATGACTGGCAACAAGCGATCGCCGCTTTATTGCGTTCAGCGGTCGATCGGGGTGAGCTGCCTCGATCCACGAAAGCAGACGAACTGGCCTCCTTCCTCCTCAATAGCTGGGAGGGCGCTCTGGTCCGGTCTAAGGCGGAAAAGAGTAATCGGCCACTCGATACCTTCATCCACTTCGCCTTTAAGGTTCTGCTCAAAAAGTTGCATCGGCTAATAGACCGGTCGATTCTAGCCAACGAACCGATCGCTCTGGTTCGGATTTCAACCCAACCGAGACTATTATGAATGCTCAGATTACTAAAGGCACCGCCGTCATCACCGGTGCCTCCTCCGGCATCGGCGCAGTCTATGCCGACCGCCTGGCCCGGCGCGGCTATGACCTGCTGCTGGTGGCTCGCGACCAGAAACGCCTCTCTGACCGTGCGGCCAACCTGACCGCGAAGACCGGTCGCACGGTGGAGATCCTGCCGGCGGATCTTACCCTGAGGTCAGACCTGTTTCGCGTGGAGGAACGTCTCCGCTCTGACAATACTGTCACCGCTCTCGTCAACAACGCGGGCTTCGGTGCGACCTCCAAGCTTATCGATTCCAAAATTGAAGAGCTCGAGAATATGATTCAGCTCAACGTGACCGCTCTTACGCGTCTTACTGCTGCCGTCCTTCCTGGCTTCCTCGAGCGCGCCCAGGGTCTCATCATCAACATCGCTTCCATCGTTGCACTCGCGCCGGAGCTCCTCAACGGGACCTACAGCGGCACCAAGGCCTACGTGGTCAACCTCACTCAATCCCTCCATCACGAGGTAGGAAACCAGGGAATACAGGTTCAGGCCGTCCTCCCTGGCGCCACCAGCACCGAGTTCTGGGATCGCGCCGGCCTTGCCGTCCATCATCTTCCTGAGCAGACCGTCATGACCGCCGACGAAATGGTTGACGCATCGCTCGCTGGCCTTGATCAGCACGAGCTGATTACCATCCCCTCGTTACCGAACCTCGCGGACTGGCAGAGGTTCGACGCTGCTCGCCTCGCTCTCGGTCCCAACCTTTCCCACCAGCAGGCGGCAGATCGCTATCGGATCCACAGTGTGAGGTAGGGCCCGTCAACCCGTGGCAGCAGACAAAGGAGCTGGCGTGAGCAATATTCCTGCAGGCTCACACCCCTGCGTGGTCATGTGGTCCCCATGCTGATAGTGGCCAAGTTCCTGGGGGATCAGGGACATCTTATCTACTTTCTCGGACTCGCGGTGCCGAGTTAAGTTGCCCTGCGCCCGGTACCGATGCGACCTGTTGGCAGGGCGGCGGGTGAATGGGTTGAGTCCCCGCGCTGTGCAGCTGATCGTCCAAGTCCTGGCGTGCTTTCCTGAACTCATTCATGCTCTGTCCCAGACTCCGCGCGAGGTCTGGCAATTTTTTCGCCCCGAAGAGGACGAACACGATGAGGAGGATGATAAGTAAATCCGGGCCACCTAGATTCCCAATCCCAAATGCAAGAATATTCATTACTATTCTAAACTGGTCGGGCCCATGATTTATTCCCGAGAACCGCCGAATTCTGTGGCGCGATCTCTTTCCCTGTTCGCCGGTCCTCAAGAGTGTTCTTCTTGCTGAATTTTGACAAACTCGAGCAGTGCTCCGGGCGCAGCATCGGATACGGCCCAACAATCGAGGCCGTTCGCGCTCCAATAGACAAGATTGTAGCCCTGATAATCGAATGATTTTTGCTTAGAGGCGGCCTCGGGAGTCCGTTCGCGGCAGATGAACAGGCTCACATAATGGTCCTTAAACCGATAAACCAGAACCGCGACGTTGTTGCCTCTCACATAGTCAAGGCGGCCGCCGACCAACTTAAAACCTTGATCGAGGAAGTCGCGCACGGGTGGCGAGAAATCGACTTTACCGGCAAACCAAGGCTTTACGGTATGCTGGTCACTTGAGTCGACATCCACCAGATGCGTACCGATAAGCGACCGAATGTGATCTGATGCGACTTCTGCTACCAATGATGGTGTCTCGGCAGGAAGCAACCGCCCGATATTCGCGTATACGAACGCTCCGAATACTGCAGCCGCAGCAACCGCGGCCGGAATCCAAGCGGCCGCCGGAAACGAAAGGATCTTTCTGATCGGGCGAGACGAGAGTGCCAGTCTCTTGCGAATTTGGCGGGCGAAATCGTTGGGGACTGCGTAGCGCAAATCCGGATCATCAAGTTGCCTCCGCAGCGCTACTCTAAGCTCATATTGGGAGCGGCAGCTGGCACAAGTGCGAAGGTGCTCTTCGATCGCAACGGTTTTGGCCAGATCAAGCTCATTGTCGAAGTAGGCGTCGAGCAAGGTCAGTATCTCTTCGCAATTCATTCGTTCTCTCCTTCCTTTTGGAGCAGAGCGACGAGTTGCCGCCTCGCCCGGGAGAGGCGCGACATCACCGTACCGACCGGCACGCCCGCTATGTCAGAGATCTCCTTGTAGGAAAATCCATCAAATTCTCGGAGAATAATCACGGTTTTGAATTCCAAAGGTAGAGCCTCAAGCGCCTCCCGGATTCGCAATTTCGTTGAGTTCTGGATCGCCAAAACATTTGGGCTGGGCTTCGAATCAGGAACTTCGGCAGCCGTCTCTTCATCGAGCGAGATGATATTGCGCTGCGAGTCCCTGGCCCGCAAACCATCATAACAAACATTACGGACTATCCGAAGCAGCCAGGCACGGCCGGAGTCGCCGTGAAAAGACTCAAAATAGCGAAAGGCCTTCAAGTAAGCGTCTTGCACGGCATCCCGGGCATCGGGTTCGTTTTTCATTAACCAGCGGGCCAGGTTGTATGCTTCCGACATGAGCGGCAGCATTTGATTTTCAAAGCGTATGCGGCGGCCTTGATCATTCATCCCGCGGTGATCGGCATCCACGGCAATGATGATTTCGTCGCCCGTCCTCTCACTCTCCATGACCCCGCATCCGCGGCCGGTCTTCTCATCGTCGACCGCATAGCCGCACCATGTCGCATAATCGGAAAGCAAGACCATGACTAGAAATACCCGGTTTCAGAGAATCTTATTCCTGTAAATCGGTCGGGAAGCGCTCCCGACTTCGCAAGCCTACGGCGCGGCTGCATTTAGGATTATGAGCTTCTTCGAACTTAGGGGCGCCATAGTCCCGCAGGGCCGAAAGGGGTGGGACTACGGCGCCTGCACGTCCGTGTTAGGAACAATCCTGCGGCCCGCGATCGTCCCTTAAGATAGATAGAGGCTGAGTCAGAAGGACGCGGTGAAACGTTCCCGGACGCGCGGGAGCGCATCCCTACCGATTGATTTGGCGCAGCCAGATGGTGACTTCTCCGGGAATAAATAAGAACGAACAAAAGTAGTTAATAGTAAAGTTATCAAAATAAAATGAATCAACATGTAGTGAAAACGGCAGTATTACTTGGAGCGACTATTGCGCTGGCAACAGGTTGTTCTTCAACGGGTACGGGAATTAGCGCGAGACTAGTAAGCCCAGTTGTAACTACCCAGCAGAATTCGGATCTTCAGGGCGACGGTGGCTACCAACCACCGCGGAGTCCCGGATTTAACGATCTCTTTGGCAGTTGAGTGAATCCGGAAGCTTGCGAACAAAAAAGTGGTGATCGTGAACAATGGAACCTTTATATAATGAACCCTTTTGCTTTGTTCATGGTAGACTTACAGATGGCGCAGGGAAGACTCCAGGGAGTTTTCGACGTGGTGGATGAGATGCGCAAAACCCAACTCCAAACTCAAAATTGGCCAACGCACGGGAAGCGGGATGGGGCGCGCAGCGAAAGCTCTTTGGACGTTCATCGAGCAACGGCTTTGATTTCACCGAAGCGATGGAGATTGGAATCCACAGAGCGGCACGCCTAAGCCGTGGGCAGCGCCACAATGAATCGTAGAGGCTCTCACAATGAACATCATCATCTGCTTTCGCCATTTGAGATGCATCTGCCGCAAGTCGCGGAGGGGAATGGACTACTCCTGGCATGTGCAACATCTGCTTCGCGAGTTCGGCGGTGGCCGGTTTGCCGTCAGTACGAGGGCTGCTCAGCCTTATAAATTGCAGACCTAGCGGGCCTAGCTGTCTCGGGGAAGTCAGTTGTTGGCTTTTAGCTGATCTACCGGCGCCGCTGAGTGCGCGGGAGCGCCGCCTGGAACGGGGATTGATTTAGGCGCCGAAACGGAAGCCAGTCCGGCGTAAAGGCCCACCAGCTTCGCCAGACGATGTTTGGCTTCGATCGAATCATGCAACAGGGCATTGAGGATGGTTACTGTCGGCCGGTCACTCAAAAGTTCCGCGTACAATCGCAAACGTTCAAGTTTGGCTAATTTGGTCATGCGTCAATCCAGTTCTCGATCAAGCTCGCCGTAGCGACGTCGTTGTGCGGTTCGGAGAACTCATGGGTAGAACCCAAGGATGGTGGCAGCTGCTGGTTGTTAGGACAAAGCTCTACCGGCATGCCGCTCGGACTGACGAATTCTTCGGTGTTGTCTTTCAATTGCTTATCATTCGGCATAACGAAGCTTTCTTACATTCTAAACTGCGTGTCTGGTTGTTTTGGGTTAGCCCATTTTATGAACCAACGTGTTCGCCTCACCCGTTTAGACCGGCCGACAACCTGATTTATTCCGGATAAGTTATCCTCGGTGCGCGCATAACCAGGGCATCAATCGTAGCTCCATGCGGAACGGCTCGGAGTATTTCTTCAGACAGCAACGTTTGTTCTCCCGTCGACCAAGACATTCGTCGCTTTGTCCTTAGAAAATCGGGAATAAATCGTGTCGTTTCTCAGTAAGGAAAGTTAAGACAACACCGGCCGGTGTTTGAAGAATAGACCGTCAGATCTTTCGAAACCACGACCCCGGTCCGGGCGGTTAGCAAGTCTGGACACTGCTACAGCCCATGACGCTGCGGCCGTTAGGCCAAACCATGACTAAGACCTCGAGCTGGACTGTATTACAGAATCCTGTTTTCAGAAAATTGTGGATTGCCAGTCTGATCTCCGGGACCTGCGTGGCGGCTCACGATACCGCTGCAACTTGGATGATGAATACGCTGAGTCCGTCGCCGTTTTTAATATCGCTGATGTCGACTGTGGCTTCGCTGCCTTTCTTTCTGCTCACGTTGCCTGCCGGGGCCCTAGCCGACATCGTAGATCGCAAAAAGTTACTGTGCATGATCAATCTTTGGCTGGCGGCTGCGGCCGCCGGCTTAGCGATTCTTGGCTGGCTGCATCTTCTAAATCCCGGTCTCATTCTAGTTTGTGTGTTTCTGATCGGAGTCGGTTTCGCGTTTAATGCGCCGGCCTGGATATCGATCGTGCCTCAAATCGTCTCGGACACAGAACTTCCCGCCGCGGTGACCTTGAGTGGGTTGCAGCTGAACATCTCGGGAATTATTGGCCCAGGTCTGGGTGGTCTACTAATACCATTGATCGGAGCGAGCTCTGTGTTTGTGGCAAATGCCGCCTGTTTTCTCGTGGTGATCATGGCGATCCTGCAGTGGAAGCGAGCAACGGCGCAAACAAAGCTTCCACTGGAGAGCTTTTTCGAGTCGTTCATAACAGCGATCCGCTATGTCCGGTACGCGCCAGGGTTGCAGATCGTGCTGGCGCGAAATGTCCTGTTTGCTCTGTTCATTTCAGTGATTCCGGCATTGATGCCCGTTGTAGGCTTGAAAGCACTACACCTCGGTGCCTGCCATCTCGGACTCTTATTCACAAGCATGGGGGCAGGCTCGGTTGTCGCGGCTGCGTTCATCATTCCGTGGCTGAGAGCCCGCTACTCTTCGAATACCCTCATTGTATTAGCGAATTTGCTGGTTGTGTTGGTTTACGTGTTAATGGCAGTGGTTCGCCAGACAGAGCTTTTCCTGGTTGTCGCAGCGCTGGCCGGCGTTGGATGGACCCTGTCTGCTTCCGAACTCTGGGTAGCAGCGCAGCGGGCGATGCCAAGCTGGGCTCGAGGCCGCATGAACGCCACAATCATCATGGTTTCGCAGGGGGCCATGGCTCTTGGTGGGGTGATCTGGGGTTGTGCGGCTACGAAGGCTGGAGCCAGTTATACGTTGCTTGGAGCGGCGATTTTGTTTCTGATCAGTCTGAGCCTGGCCGCCCCGCTATCGATCGACTTTACGGGCAGGCTCAATTTTGATCCTGCCCCGATCACGAGCTTTTCCCACAGGCTTGTTTACACGCCGCAGCCGTATGACGGTCCGATGTCGATCACCGTGGAGTTCAAGATCGACTGCGCTCGAGGGCGGGAATTCCTAAGCCTGATGCGGGATGTACGCCTTATTCATCTACGCAATGGTGCATACAGTTGGCGGTTGCATGAAGACCTGACCCGCTCCAACACTTTTCGTCTAGAGCTGATTGTTCCCTCCTGGAACGAACACCTCCTACAGCGAGAACGGATGACGAAGACCGAAACGGAAGTGATTGAAAAGGCTTGGAGTCTCAACCTGGGCGCTATTCCGCCAGAGGAACGGATTTACTTGGCGGTGAGCAAAGAGCTGCATACGCCCAGGCAATGTAGTTTCAATGTGTCCATCCCGCCCAATTTCAAGATTCAAGCGAACCATGGGGTGATGTGAATGTGCGCGTTTGAGAAACCGAAAGCTAAAGCGCAATCTAGTTAGTCTAGCACGATATCCTTTGGCCGGCTGACCGTCACATTGAGGTCCGTCACCAAACCGTCGGCCAGAGAATAGATCCAGCCGTGGACGCAAAGGTCCTGACCGCGCCCCCATGCTTCCTGTACAAAGACGTCAGACGCGACGTTCCGCACTTGCCGGATAACGTTTAGTTCGCATAAGCGACGGAGGCGGGCGCGCCAATCCTGGAAGTGGTCAAGCTCGTAGCGGTGCTCGCGGTAGAGTTCACGGATCGGATGCAGCCAATGATCCACGAGACCGCGTCGCTTGCCATCGACCGCCGCGCTCACACCGCCACACCCGTAGTGCCCCACCACCATGATGTGCTTTACCTTTAACACGTCGACTGCGAACTGCAGCACGGAGAGATAGTTGGCGTCCTGCGGCGGAGCCAGGTTTGCGACGTTTCGGTGCACGAAGAGCTCGCCAGGATCGAGGCCCACAATCTCGTTGGCCGGCACCCGGCTATCGGAGCAGCCGATCCACAGGTATTCCGGTGACTGCTGGCGTTCAAGACGTCGGAAGAAGCCAGCGTCGGCGGCGAGCATTCGGTTTGCCCAGGCGCGGTTGTTTGCTTTCAAGTGATCCAGCATGGCTGCGCCTAGTAGCGCAAATTCTCGTGAGCCACAAGGCGGAGCGCCGCCTTAGGCCAACTCCAGTTCATTTTTCTGTGTGGCGCTGGACACGCTTTGGCGGATCGCCAAGTTCAAACTGCCGGCGCAAGCCAAACTCAAAAACGGTTCGAGGTAACAGCGTACGCAAGACTCGAACCCGGCGGGCGCCTCGCCCGACGAGCACTTTTATCGTCGGCGCTCTTTTTGTTGCCGCTTGCAGAACGGCATCTGCCACCGTCACAGGGTCGTCACCACTCTCTACGCTGACTCGAAGTTTTTCGATGACACGGTTCCGCTCGTCGCCGTATATGTCCTTCCGCAGTGCGCCAGTAGTCGAGTTTCGATCGATATCGGTGCGGATAAATCCTGGCTGAATCAGGATCGCACGGATCCCAAACCGACGTACTTCCAAGTCTAATGTTTCCGTCCAGCCGGCCAGCGCATGCTTGCTCGCGGCATAGGCGGCTTGGTACGGCATCGGGAGAAAACCAGCAAGTGAACCTATGTTAATAACCCGACCACTCGCTTGCCGGCGCATCGTGGGGAGGACGGCCTGCGTCATCCTCACAACCCCGAAAAAATTAGTTTCGAAAACGGCTTTGATCTGGGCAAGGCTCACTTCTTCGATTGCGCCGTAGATGCTAATCCCGGCGTTGTTTATCAAGAAATCGATTCTTCCAGCCTGCGCCAGAACGGCATTAACGCATTCTTCAACCGATTCGTCATCCTGAACATCGAGGCGTAGTACGCGGTCCACTGTCCCTACGGGCGAAGACTGCCGTGTCGTAGCAAAGACTTGATAGCCGGCTTGAACAAATTTTTGGGCGATCGCCGCTCCAATCCCGCGGGACGCACCTGTAACTAAGACGACTGGCGTTTTCATAAATTGGTTAGACTGATATTTCTGCGATGCAATTGTGAAGGGGATAAAGCACTGATAAACTAAGCCATATGTTGCTACTGTCAACATGGTTTGCCGGTGCAGCACCGACCAGATGGCGGAGCTGGTCCGTGCCGTCGGTTGCAGCATCGTAGAGGAAAGGCCCGACACGATGGCTCCCTGCGTGATTATCGGCGGGCGCGCCCGAGAAATACTCAGAGCCGATCATATGTTATAAACAACACCCTCGCCGTTGGACCAGATTGGTCGTCTGGCCCAAGGAGAGTTCGTCCTGATCACTGCAGCCTCAAGCAGTGTAGGCGTTGAAGAGATTGAATTCTTATGGAAAATATCGCATGGCCTCTACCCAAGCACCCGTCAACATCGCGATTCTGGACGATTACCAAAACGTGGCGTTGAAACTTGCCGTTTGGTCCCGCCTTCAGAGCAGGTCGCAAGTTACCGTGTTCAACGATCATGTTTCTGATCCTGCCGCCCTGGTCGAGCGCCTAAAACCCTTCGAGGTGATCAGCGTCATGCGGGAACGCACACCATTACCGCGCTCAATCATCGAACGACTCCCGAATCTCAAACTGATCGCATCGAACGCATCGAGGAACGCATCGATCGATCTCGCCGCGGCGAAAGAGCACGGCATCACTGTGTGCGGAACGGGTTACTCGTCGACCGCCACAGTGGAACTGACTTGGGCACTGATCCACGCACTGGTGCGTAATCTTCCTGCTGAACACACTTCCGTGCGAAGCGGCGGCTGGCAATTGTCGGTAGGCGATGATCTGCATGGCAAGACGCTCGGGATCGTCGGGCTCGGCAATATCGGTTCCCGGGTGGCGAAAGTCGCGCATGCGTTCGGGATGAGCGTGATTGCGTGGAGCCAGAATCTGACACGCGAACAGGCCGAAGAACATGGTGCTCGCCTCGTGGCGAAGGAAGCGTTGTTCCGCGAGGCCGATATTGTGACGGTTCATCTTGTTCTGAGCAAAAGAACGATTGGTATCATTGGTGCGACCGAGCTCGAGCTGATGAAACCGACCGCCTACCTGATCAACACGTCCCGCGCACCGTTGATCATCGAAGGCGCGCTGGTTGCCGCAGTGAACAACCATATGATCGCAGGCGTCGCTCTGGACGTGTATGACATTGAACCGCTGCCGCTCGATCATCCTCTCAGGTCGATCGAGAATGCGATCACGACGCCGCATATAGGTTATGTGACCAGAGGCATCTACGAAACCTTTTATGGCCACACCGTGGAAAACATACTCGCATGGTTAGACGGACAGCCTATTCGCGTAATGGAGTGATAATTCGCGACCGTTTCCAGAAGCCCGACAGGTTGGCCGTCTATGAGTTCGCGCTCACCTCGGCTAGGTTGCACTGGACTTAGATGAGATTACGACCAGGGATCACCCAACAATTACCTCAATCGGAAGCAGGTGATTGATCACGTAGGTGGCGTAGTTCTCATCATGTTTGTCAGGCTGAACGTCGCCATTGGCATCTTTGGCGCGGGAGAGCAACGTGTATTGACCCGGCTGCTTCGGCGTAACCCAATCAAATTTCCAACGTCGCCACGCATATCGTTGAACGGGATCTACCAATTCTGCCTGGGCCCAGGTTTGGCCACCGTCAGTACTTACCGATACCTCCATCACCTCGGTTTCTCCCGCCCAGGCAGCGCCAAACACTGTGTATCCCTGGTTCGGCGCAAGTGTTTCGTAAACAGTTGGCCGGAAGATCTCGGATTTTAGCTTCATTTCTCCCAGCGGGCGTCGCACCGGTTTTCCATCCACATAATCCCAATACGCGTAGTCTGATGTTTGCCAGTAACCTTGAAACGGTTCTCGCACAGCGTAGATCCGCGTCAGCCACTTGACCGAAGCCATTGCGTAATGACCCGGTACAATCGCGCGTACCGGGTATCCGTGATCCGGGGAGAGATCACGGCCGTTCATCTGGTAAGCGATCAGTACTTCTCGCTGAAGCGCTTTCGCTCTCGGCAAACTACGGGCATAGGAGATCGGACCTGGAGGTATCGCCCCTTCCTTCGGTACTCCGCGATCAGGTCCTTCGAGCACGATCTCGCCAGCGTCTTCTGCCAACCCGGCGCGCTCCAGCAAAACAGACAGAGGCACCCCGGTCCATTCTGCATTCCCGACTGCGCCGAGTTCCCACTGGGCTCCTTGCACTTGGGGAACGAGAAAGACCCGACTATTGCCGGCGCACTCCAAGATGGCGACGCGCGTCTCAGCGGGCATGTCTCGCAATTCCTTGTAGGTTAGTGATAACGGTTTCCTAACCGCGCCGTCGATGTGCAGCCGATAAGAAGCCAGCTCTAATTTCGGCGCCGGGGAGTGACTGCGTACGTAGAACAGCTCTGCAGGAGTCAAAAACGAATCAACCCGATCGACGGGGGTCTCCAGATTGTTCGGCTCCTTTTGGCGAATGATCAGGCCGCTTGAAGAAGACCGATTACCTTCATTGATCTCGCCTCTGGTGTAGTGCTTTTTGATATTTTCCATGTTCTTTTCCTAACTAAATCAGTTTGCTACTACCGCTGATTAGAAATGCGGACCAAAAGGGCCACGGTCTGTCGAAGTTCTGACTCTCCGAGGCATATGCTCTTGGCCCGCATTCTTAGATAGTCGGCACTTGCTAGTTCGATCATCTCATCTGGTACCAATCTCGGTTCGCTGCCACAACGTCCTCGTCTGCATCCTTATTGGGGTGCGGATCCATCTTTCCGATGAGTGCGGTGTGGAATCCTTTTCCCGCTCCAGCATCAACGCTGGAGCATCCAGCGAATCCCAGCAAGCAGATAGCGGGGACCATGAAGAGCAATCGCAGATAGGTATTCGTATGGATGGATATTCGATTTTTCATGTATCTGGGTACCATCAAAACGATCCGGCAGATAAATTAATGTTATGATAGGCTATCACGCTTCCTGATAGCCGCCAGCGCAGTTCGAATGCGATCTGGTGCGGCTTCTACACGAGCGCCATAGCGAAAAGAGCGCGAATAGCACTAATCGCCTTCGCCCGGCACTTTTTATCTCCACTTTTCGAAATAGCGCGCCGACACGTTGGGTTCATTCCAGGAGATAACTCGCAGCCTCCTCCATGGTTGCACACGTAACGATACGAATATCAGGAGCGTAATGGAAGTGACTCATGATTGCGAAGCCGATGTCCTTGCTGGGTTCCGCGGGGAGCAATCTGACCACCAATTCGACCCCCTTTTCTGCGCACGAATCCATAATTTGGCCGATATATGGCGCCGTGGTAGTG
>WNFJ01328771.1_pt1 | contig 31707 bp, 27 predicted proteins | sample 5400461 | NCBI WGS metagenome assembly WNFJ01 (sample SAMN13153349, study PRJNA577476) | soil metagenome | isolation source: 115 cm saprolite on Douglas fir-dominated hillslope | place: USA:California | collected 2013-09-17
CCGGTTACGCGACGGGCGGCACAGCCCCGTTCACATATTCGTGGAACCTCGGTGACGGATCGTCCTCGACCCAGGCAGGCCTCAGCCACAGTTACGGCGCGGGGTCCTACACGATCGTCCTGACGATCACCGACAGCGCCGGCAGGACGGCAACCGCGACGAATCGAATTACCGTCTACCCGCCGCTGACCGGAAGCACGACGGCCAGTCCAATCACCGGCACGGCTCCGCTGCAGGTGGACTTCACCGTCGCAGGCTCCGGCGGCCTTGCGCCGTACACGTACTCATGGGACTTCGGCGACGGAACGACCGGCTCGGGCGCAAGCCCGTCCCACTCGTACGGAGTCGGTACCTTCTATCCGGCGGTCACAGTGCATGACGCCGCGGGCGGTTCCTGGACCGCCTCCGCGGCGAGGATCTCTGCATTGGCGCCCGCAGGCGGAGGCGGCGGAGGGAGCAACGGCGGCGGCGCACCGGTCTCGTCTGGCGCTCCCCAGCCACCCGCCTCAGGGCCGACGGCCCCGCCGTCGCAGACGCCCGCGCCCTCGGCGTCGCCATCGCCCAGCCCAACCACCGTCGCCGGGACCACGCCCGCTGGAAATTCCGGCGGCAACGGTCCGCTGCTCCTGACTCTTCTCGGATCGGTGCTGGCAACTGGGATTGGCGGATTCCTGTTCGCGGCCTGGCGGCGCCGGCGGCTCGGGTAATCGCCGCGCGGCGGCGGCTCGCCTGCACGGTTGCCTCCGAGTAGGCGAACACCCAGACCAAGTATCCGGCGGCACCCACGGGGATCGTCCACGGCGACCAGCCGCCGAGCTGAAGGCCGAGCCCGAGGGTGCCGAGGACGACGCAGCACCCGATGTCGAGCGTGGACCTCTGGCCGGGTTCGAGCCATTGATGAGTTGCGACCGCGGTCTGCCGCACCGCATCGAAGTGCCTGGCCATAGCTCGCACCACCTCGTCGATAGAACGCTTCAGCCAGTCAAGGCTCCCGATGCGCGACATTCGGCCGTGGCCTACGCTAGCGTCGCCCGAGACGCCGGCAATCGGCAATCGCGGCCCGGTCCGGGACAAATGTCCCGATGCGCCGTTGTCTGGGACAAATGTCCCGGTGCATTGCCGTCTCCACTCAAGGCGGCTTTGGAAGGCGGGTGCTACGGTGATCGGGCGTGACTCTATTCGAAGCTCTCAACCGAATGCTGGACAATGCCGGGTCAGACCTCCTCTTGAGCGTGGGTTCGTCGCCGCGCATCCGAAAGGACGGCGTCCTGGTCGCGCTGGACACCGCGGCGCCTGCCCTGCAGGCGGGCGACGTCCACACGATGCTCTGCGAGGTGCTTGACGCCAACCAGCTGAAAACCCTCAGCCAGGGGCGCAACGTCGACTTTGCGTTCACCTTCGCGGACCGAGTCCGCGTGCGTGGCAACGCATACCTGCAGAAGGGCACCCCGGCGGCGGCGTTTCGCTCCCTGCCGCTTCAGATTCCGACCTTCGAGCAGCTCGGAGCCCCCGAGTCGATCTACACCCTGGTGGGCCGAAACCAGGGGTTGATCCTCGTCACCGGGCCGACCGGATCCGGGAAGTCGACCACTCAGGCGGCGATGATCGACTACATCAACCGGACTCGCGCCTGCCACGTGGTGACGGTGGAGGACCCGATCGAGTACGTCCATCAGCACCGGCTGGCCCTGGTCGACCAGCGCCAGGTAGGCATTGACACCAGGAGCTTCGCCGACGCCCTGCGCTCGGCCTTCCGCGAGGACCCGGACGTGATCCTGATCGGTGAGATGCGTGACATCGAAACGATGCGTTCAGCCCTGACGATCGCGGAAACGGGGCACCTCGTGCTGGCGACGCTCCATACGAACGACGCGCCCCAGGCGATCAACCGCATCGTCGACAGCTTCGCCGGACCGCAGCAGCAGCAGGTGCGGGCACAGCTGGCGGTCTGCCTGACCGGGGTCATCTACCAGCAGCTCATCCCGGCCGTCGGTGGAGGCAGGGTCGCGGCGTACGAGGTGCTGGTGGCCAACGTGGCGGTTCGTTCGATGATCAAGGACGGCAAGACCGACCAGATCCGGAGCGTCTTGCTGACCAACCTGCGGCAGGGCTCGCAGACGCTCGAGCGTTCGCTGAACCAGCTCCTGAGGGCCGGACTGATCACCGAACGCGACGCCCGGGCACATTCCCTGTACCCAGGCGACATCCAGCTCTCTTCTAGCGCGCCGCCCTCTCGCTCGCGTAGCGCCGCGCGGCAAGACTCGTAACTGCCAGACCCCAGCACGCGACCAGGACGAGGCCGGCGACAGCTCCCGGCCAGGGTCCGAGCCAGATGACAGGCACAGCCATGCACACGCCTGCGATGGCCTCGACGATCGGCGACGACGCGCCGATCCGGCTGCGGCATGTCGCGCAGCGCCCCCCGCGCAGCGCGTAGCCGAGCACCGGCAACAGGTCGATCGTGTTCAGCTGACGGCCGCACGCCCGGCAGTGAGAGCGAGGCCGGACGATCGATTCGCCCCTCGGCAGGCGATCGGCCGCCAGGTTGATGAAGCTCCCCAGCAGCAGGCCGAGGAAGAGGAGGTAGGCGCTCACAAACGGGATGATCGATGTCAGGTCAGCTCCCCCTGTGGAAAGACTGAGGGCGCCGTCTGCACGGCGCCCTCCCCCATCCTTTCGCTACGGGATATTCCTTACTTCGGCGCGCATCCGCTGATTGCCGTGCCGTTGCCATCTGAGCCGATGCCATTGCCGCCGGCTCCGCCTGCCGGGTTGGTGATCTTCCCGTACTGGTCCCATTCGTAAAAGAACTGAGTCGCGCCGTTGCGCGTGTAGTTGGGGCTGGACTGAGAGGGGGTAGCGTTGTAGAGCGGAACGTTGCCACCGGTCAAACCGCCGCCGCCGGTCATGTCGTTCGTGTACTTGACCTGTGCCGCTGGGAGCGTCGACAGGTTGTTGTTAGCCATGTATGAGTCCATCGCTGCCTGCACGGTCTTGTACTCGGAGTTGCACGCCTCGACGTTCGCGTGTGTGGTGAGACCGACCAGGCTCAGGGTCACGATCGCGGCCAGAATGCCGAGGATGGTCACGACCACCAGAAGCTCGATCAGGGTGAAGCCCTGCTGACCCTTGCGCCCGCGCAAGTTGTTGTTACACCAACCGAAGAGACCCACCATTGCATCGCCCCCTTGTGCGGCATTCCTTGACGTCGCGCCGCTGTTTGTTGACTTGATTGGCTCAGTGTGGGAGTGTCGGCCCCAAACCTGAATAGAGGGAGTGGCCCATTGGATAGGCGGCTGTCCCTACCTGGACTGGGCCTATGGGCGGGGCCGGCTAGTGGAGTCCCAGGCCAACCGCCGCTGCCGCCACTCCCAGCACCAGGATCGAACCGAACAGGGACATGCAGCCCCTGCGCCGGACCGCCTGGCGCTTGGTCTCCTCGATCAGGTTCAGCTCCGCCATGGTCCTGCGCCGTTCCTCCTGCTGCCGCTTGCGCTTCATCAATTCCTCCGCATGAGCAGGCCCAGGCAGGCCAGGTAGGTTGAATGGCGGACGTTGGGCGGCACCCGCGCCGGGACAGGAAGAAGCAGAACCGGCTGACCGACGAGCCCCGAAACCTCGGTGAGCAGCTGCGACGGCAGCGCTTGCTCGCTGGAGATGAAAACGGGAGCCGAAGGACTGAAGTCGGCTCCGGACTGCCGCCTGTAGTAGCGGAGAGCCGTCCGGAGCGGTGCGGCGAGCGCGGAAGCCGCGTCATCTCCGATCGGCTCTTTGATCCTGAAGCTGTGCCACAACTGCGGCAGGTGGTCGTCGACAAGGAGGAGCTCAGCAGGCTCCGATGCGAGATCGATGACGATGCATGCTGGAGCAGGCACCGCCCTCGCCACGCTGGCCGACTTGAGCTCGACCACGAAAGGTTCTATGCCGGCCAGCTTGATCGCCTCGGTGACGTTCTTGACCAGGGCACGATCCCAGGCGGCGGCGTAGACAAGGCGTTGTTGGTCCAGCCCGGTGACCAGGTCGAGCCATCGGGTCGCCATCTGCTGGGGGTCGAACGGAAGCTCCTTCGCGATTGCGGCATCGACGTCCCGCGGCGTCGACGTCGGCGCGAGACGAAGGATCCGGAACGTAGCGACGGAATCGCTTGCCGCGACCAGCGCGCGCGTCTGGGTGATCTCGGCTCGAGCCAGGAGTGGCTTGAGCGTCCGGGCCATGGCAGCGGGATCCGACACCTTGCCATCGATTGACGCGCCGTCTGGAGCGGCGGCTGAGCTGCAGCGCATCTGACCGCCCACAGTCCCTTCGACGACTCGAATCGAGGAACCGGACAGGTCGATGGCCAGGCGGCTGGCTAGAGGGGCCACAGGTCAGCCGGCATAGTAAGACCAGCCCTGGACGTGGACGGTCTGCGGGCTGCCGCTGGCGCCCACCTCGACGCTCGCCCAAAGACGTGGGTTGGCGCCTGAGCACGTGGGTGGTGAATCTGTGATGCAAGCCGAGATGACCGCCTTTCGAGCGTCCAGCGGCACGAGATAGGCGTGGTTGTTGGCCGTGCCAAGGTAGACGCAGATCCCGCTCGCGCAGGTTCCCACCAGAACCGCGCTGGTCACGGAGCCCACCTGTCCATAGGTGTCGACCTGGGCCAGTGACGACTGCCCTCGCTGGAGCTGGAGCTCGTGTACGAATCCGTCGGTCGCCCCGAAGTACCAGTTGCCCGCTGCGTCGGCACCCGGCGTGGTGGTGATCGAAGACCCTCCCAGGTAGGTTGCGTACAGCTGAAGGGAAGTGCTGTAGAGGTACAGTCCGCCGTTCTGGGCGGCCAGCCCGATCAGGTCTCCGCCAGGGCAGTGGCACCAGTACGGCGCATCCACCACTCCCGCCGGGACCGCTCCGCTCCCAGTTAGCGTCATGGTGCCCCTGGAGCTGATCTGGGCGACGGCGAATCCGCCTCCGGCGAAGCTGATCGCCATCTCGGCCGGCAGAGTCGCGGCCGAGACGGCAATGCCCGAGACGCTTGCCCATGGCAGGGCGAGACTCGCGGCGGAAGTCAGGCTCCCGCTGCTGTAGTGGTACTGGACAAGCTGGGCTGAGCTGCCGTCCGAGACCACCGCGTAGACCTCGTCCAACGTCTTGCCACAGCTGCTGAGGCAGCGAAAAGCCACCGGTCCCGCTTCCACGGCCTGACCGCCGGGCAGCTGCACGGTCGCCTCCGGGTCGCAGCTGCCTCCAGCCGACATGTCCGTCGCCTCGAGCAATGTCCCGTCGCCGTAGTAGACAAGGCCTCCCTGGGTCGGGCTCGCGGCCGGCCCAGACTCGACAGGGCCACCGATCGTCGGGACAGCACACTGTAGAGGCGGCGTGTTGGACGAGCCGTCGTCGGTGCGGACCATCAGGCAGTCGGCCCCCCCTGGACAGGCTGGTCCCGCGAGCGGGACCACGACTAGAACCTGGCTGCTGCTGCCCGGCTTCGGCAAGACCAGCGGCGTGGCCGTCACCGAACCACCCAGCGGAAGCGTCCAGCGCGGCGCCGACGAGCCGAACGGCAGGTCGTACACAGTCCCGCCCCCGTCTCCGACGACGTAGTCATTCAGCCCGTTGACCTGGGCGTGGACGCCGTCGATGCCGAACTGCGCGGAGGAGCCGGCCACCTGGGCAAACCTCTGGGCCTCTCTGACCGTAGGCCAGCAGCTGATGTACGTCGCGGAGGCCGTGAAGCCGTTCACGGCGGCGGCCGGCAGCGCGGGGCATGGTGCGTTGAGCTGGGTCGACTGGAGCTGGCTCAGGGCCAGCTCGATCGCGGAGTTGTCGGTCGCCTCGTACGAGACTCGGTTGAGCATCGTGTTCGAGAGAAGGAAGTTCGTGCTCAGCTCGGTCATCAAGGCGCCAGAGATGATCGCGATGAACGCGGTCATGATCAGCACGCCGCTGAGCACGCTGCCGCGCTGCGATCGCCTGCGGTCCTTCAGGAGGGCGCGTATCGCAGTCATGGGTTCACCTTCGGATCAAATCGGAAGGTCTGGGATTGGCTGTAGGCCTGGACCGTGACCGTGAGGTTGACCACAACGCTCTGGTCCGTGTCGACGTACCAGGAGAACGTGCTCACGTCGGTGGCCGCGTGTCCCGTCGCGCCGGTGGCCGCCACCGTCCGATCGAGGAAGGCGGCGCCGTCCCAGGTGTAGGTGACCTGGAAGAAGGCAGGGATCGCCGTCGAGTTGCTGACCTGGTAGCCGTTGAGCACCAGGGGCTGAGTGGTGCACGGAGCTGCCTGCACGCAGCCGCTCCCGCTCGGGACGTTGCTGCGGGCGAAGTCGTCGTAGGCGAAGAACTCGAAGTTGCGGATCTGGCCGCTGGCTTCGACCCGGCTGGTCGCGATCATCGCGCCGCGCCAGGAAGTGAGCACCACCGAGGTCAGGGCCGACATCAGGAGCACCCCAAGAGCGGAGGCGATGATGACCTCGACCAGCGTGTAACCGTCCTGGCCCTTCAGGTATCGGCGGTGGGCCGTCATCGGTTGATCTTGTAAACCGAGATTGACGAGCCGAAGGTCGTGCCGGACGGCCACGACGTGATGCCGACCGTCCAGACCTGGACGCTGCTCGGCGCGGAAGCCAGCCACTGCCAAGAGACGTCGGCGCGAAGGGTGTAGGGACCGATCGGGCACGGGGCCTGATAGCCGCCGGCCGAGGTCGGGCTGGTCGGGCTCTCGGTCGCGAAGCAGTCCGAATAGGGGGCTGCGCTGGCGCTGAAGGCGTTGGCGCTGAGGGTCTCCATCTCGTACTGCAGGACGGCCTGGGCCGACGTGTTTCGCTTGGCGATCGTCGAGTCCAGGAGACCGCTGCTCAGAGTTCCCACGACAAGCGCAAGCGCCAGGCTAGCTATCACCAGGCTGACCAGCAGCTCGACCAGGGTCGCCCCGGACTGCGCCCGGCGGCGATCCTTCATTCGCGGCATCAGTGAACTGCTTTGAGCAGCCCGTACATCGGCAGGATCACCGAGATGGCCACGAATCCCACCGCACCGCCGACCGCGATCACAAGAGATGGCTCCATGAGCGCGATCATGTTGCGGACCTTGTAGTCCATCTCTTCGCTCAGGAAGTCGGCGATCTGTTCGAGGCTGGAATCGAGCGTGCCGGTCTCCTCGCCGACGCGGATCATCCGGATCATCATTGGCGCGAACAGGCCCGTCGCGTCGAGGGGAACCGAGAAGCCGTCGCCGGTCATCATTCGCTCCTTGACCGACTCCAGGCCGCGGCGGTAGCGGATGTTCCCGGAGGACGCGATGGCGACCTCGAAGGTCTGGCTGATCGGGATGCCCGCGTTGAGCATGGTGGCCAGGGTTCGGGTGAAGCGCTCGATGATGCTGTAGACAACGATGGTCCCGATGATCGGTAGGCGCAGGATGGTGTAGTCCCAGAACACGCGGCCGGGCGGGCTGCTCATCAGAATCAGCGTGGCGACGATGACCACGAACAGGACGATCACGATCTCGATCCGCCACGTCTGAGCGAAAAGGCCGACCCCGAGCAGGATCTGCGTCGGGAGCGGAAGCGTCGCGTGGAACTCGTTGAAGATCGAGACGAAGTTGGGAAGCACGAAGACGATCAGCACAGTGCACACCGAAACGGCCAGCACGAGGATCACCGCCGGGTAGATCATCGCGCTGCGCAACTTTTTGATCGCGGTGTCCTGGCGCTGCAGGTAGGCGGCAACCTGGATCAAGACCCGGTCCAGCGTTCCGCTGTATTCGGCCGCGCGCACCATGTCCACGTACAGCTCGTTGAAGGCGCTTGGGTGATGGGCGATCGCCGACGAGAACGCCTCGCCTGCCTCCAGGTCCTGGTAGATGTCCTCGAGGGCTGCCCGGAACGCACCCGAGCTGGAAGCTCCCTGGAGCAGCTTGATCGCGTCCGTGATCGGCACGCCAACCCTGATGAACGTGGCGAGCTGGCGCGAGAAGAGGATGAGATCGGCGGTCTTGACCCTGAAGAAGGTCGGAAACTGGCGGTAGATCCAGCGCCAGCCGCTGCGGGCCGGCCGCACCGACACCACCCGGAACCCGCGATCGATGAGATCACGGTGGACGGCAGCCGCGGACTCGCCGGTCGCGACGCGCTCTTCGAGCTTGCCTCGGGGTGAGTAGGCGCGGTAGGTGAACCTGCTGACCACGTTCCCTCCGATCAGATGATGTAGACGCTGCGCATGACTTCAGACACGGTCGTCACGCCGCGGGCGATCTTGGCCCAGGCGTCCGCCCGAAGAGGCAGCATCCCGTCGGACACGGCGGCGCGCATGATCTCGGCGTGGCTCGCCCTGCCGATGACGAGCCTCTTGACCTCGTCCGACATCGTCAGCACCTCGAATACTCCAATGCGGTCGAAGTAGCCCGTCCCGTTGCAGCGGCTGCAGCCCTGTCCCCGAAAGAGCTCCGCGGGCACCGGCGCGCCGACTGACGTGGCGAACTCGATGTCTTCCTGGGCTGGGGTGTAGGCAACCCGGCAGCCGTCGCATGTCTTGCGGACGAGGCGCTGGGCGACGATCGCGATGACGGAAGACGCGATGAGGAAGCCTTCGATCCCCATGTCAGTGAAGCGAAGGAGCGCACCCGCGGCGTCGGTGGCGTGGAGCGAGGAGAGGACCAGGTGACCGGTCAGGGCCGACTGGACGGCGATCTCCGCGGTCTCGCGGTCACGGATCTCACCGACCAGGATGATGTCGGGGTCCTGCCGGAGGATGGCCCGAAGACCGTTCGCAAAGCTGATGTCGGCGAGCTTGTTGATCTGGCTCTGGTTGATGTGGTCGAACATGTACTCGACCGGGTCTTCGATGGTCATGATGTTGCGGACCTGGCTGTCGAGCTCGTGGATCGACGCGTAGAGCGTGGTCGTCTTGCCGCTGCCGGTCGGGCCGGAAACGATCATCATTCCGTACGGCGAGTGAAGTAGGCGGTGGTATTCGTGGTAGGCGCCTTGCGAGAAGCCGAGCTGGGGCAGGGTGATGAGCGAGCGGCCTCGGTCGAGCAGCCGCATCACGAGCTTCTCGCCCCAGATCGTCTCCATGGTCGCCACTCGGACGTCAAGCTCTCGGCCGTCCACGTTGACGCTGATCTGCCCGTCCTGGGCACGCCGGCGCTCGACGATGTTCATGCCGGCCATGATCTTCACCCTGGAAGAGAGCGCAGCCCCGGTCGCGCTGGGCAGGTGAGCCATGTCCCGCAGCACGCCGTCGATCCTGAAACGAACTCGCAGGTAATCCTTCTGGGGCTCGATGTGGATGTCCGAGGCGCGGTCGCGCAATCCCTGCGTGATCAGAAGGTTCACGATCTCGACCGCGGGCGAGTTCGAGGTGACCTTCGAAAGCTCGAGGGTCATCACTCGGTCGAACTGCGCCTGCGGTCGCGATTCGTTGAGCGTCTTGGCGGCGACGCTGAGCCGCGGGTGCATGTCGTGGATGCGCGTCAGGTTGAGCAGGATGTCTGAAGGCGAGGAGATATACGGCGCGACGGGAAGGCCGGTGATGAGGCGAATGTCATTCAGCAGCTTGAGATTGCTCGGGTCGCTCATCGCGACGGCCAGATGACCGTTTTCGTGGCGAAGCGGCAGCACCAGGTTGCGACGCGCGAAGTCTTCCGGCACGAGCCGAGCCATTTCCGGGTCGACCTCGAGGTGCTTGAGGTCTGCCACCGGGATCTCGAGGTGGGCGCTGAGCACGACCGTCATGTGGTCCTCGTGGACCGCGCCCTGGTTGACCAGCACGGTCCCCAGCGGAGCATGCGCCAGGCGCTGCGCATTCAGCGCGCGCAGGAGTTGATCTTCAGTGATCAGGCCCTCCGTCAGGAGGACCTGGCCGATCCGGTCCTGGAGCCCCGGCGCTGGACGCGGGCGGGCGCTCGCCTCAACTGCCACGCCGTCATGTTGGCCGGTTCCGGGATCGTTGGTAATGGGGATTTGCCCAACCCAATAGGCAGTTTGTCCCGGCTCCGGGGCGCCAGGATCCCGCCTCGTTGGCTTAGCGTCGGTAACCATAGTTTCCGTTTGGGGGTCGTTAGAGGGAGTAGCCCGGGTGGCTAGTTTCCCGTCAGACCCATTCGCGCCGCCCACAGCATTGCCTCCGTTCTGCCGTGCAGCTCCAGCTTGCGATAGATCTTCGCCAGGTGATTGCGCACGGTCTTGTGGCTGATTCCTCGATTCGCCGCGATGGCGGGAATCGACTGAGCCTGACCGATCATGGCCAGGATCGCGACTTCGGTTGGAGAGAGCCGGCTCGCAATACGTTGCGATTCGGGGCCGAGGGGTGCGGTGGGCCGCTCGAGCATGCGGACCAGTAGGCCTGACCCGATTGCCCTGTGGCCCGACACCACCGCCCGGACTCCGACGAGAAATTCATCGAGGGTCGAATTTTTGCTGAACGCGCCAGCGACGTTCATCGCCAGGGCCGCAGCCAGCTGAGGCTCGTCGCCATCATCGCCAAGCAGAACCATCGGCGTGCCTCGTCCTTCCGCAGCCATGACTCGGACCATCTCCAACCCCGAGAGGGGTTCTGCGCGCAGCTCGCAGAACACAACGCTGATGGCCTGCGTCCGCGCGATGTCCAATCCCACGTCGGACCTGGAAGCGGTGATCACGTGGGCGGACAGCGGCGGCGCCTCCAGGAGGCTCGCCAGGGCGGCCAGGAACAGGGGCTGCCTGTCGATGACCAGCGCCTCGACGGGCTCGACCGCACGCAGCTCGACGCCTGGGCTGGAAGACGGGGCTGGGACGACGATCACGTCCGAACTGTATGGGCGGACGGGTGTGACGGTAATGGGATCGTAGTACTAGATCCGAGACACCGACGTCGTGCGAGGTGGGACTGAGCTGGCTCCAGCATCCTCCGCAGCGGGCAAGGATCGCGTCTGCCGCGATGTCATGGTGTGTATCGGGACATGCTTTGGAAACCCAAGGAAGACAGCTCAAGGGCACACAAGGTTGGGCGCCACAATCGCCCGGTCGATCCGAGAATCGGACGCCGCCAACCCCCGAAAGCCAACCTTGGGCTCCCCAAGTGTTCGCTTGCTAGAGTTCAGCCTTTGACTGAACGCCCGTCGCCTTTCCGCTTACCGGGACATTTGTCATATTGGACAGGCCGCCGCGACGTGCAAAGCTGTCGGCTGTGAGCAGACATTCCGATTCGATGCGCGCCCTGCGGCTTCCCGAGACGAGGCGCCAGCGCTTCTTTTACAGCCTCTTCTTGCCGCTCGGCGTCCTGGCCAACCTTGGTCTGGGGCTCTTCATTCTCACCGGTCTGCAGCCCGCGAGCTGGCCGGCTTGGCTGCAGGTGGGCACGGGTGCCCTGTGCTGCGTAATCGCTGGCTGGCTGGCGGCAGCCGCTTGGTCCAAGTCCTACTGGCACCGCAGCATGGCCAGGCAGGTGGCGACGTGGCGTCGCATTGCCGACGCTTTCTTCGGATGGCTTGAGGATGCGCCGGTGCCGCCCGAGGCGCTTCACAGCTTGAGGTCGTCGCTCGAGGAGGCCGTCCCAGGCTCCGACCGGCGCTAGCCGGCGCGCGCGGGGAATCGAAACGACCACTTCGCGCGTTAGTAGTCGTTGGTGCCCGCTCGCGACTCATTCCAGACGTGCGTCGACTTACAGAGCGGTGTAACCTTGCCCACCGACAGCACGAACGTAAGAACGCGCACGAAACGGAGGCAGCCCGCCTGATCCGGCTAGGCATCGTAGACGACCATCCAGTCTTCAGACTGGGATTGATCCGGGCCTTTGAGCGCGAAGAGGACCTTGTCGTGCGCTGGGAGCTGCCCGGCGTAACCGAGCTGTTCACGATGCTTGACGGTTTTCCGATTGACGTCGTCCTGATGGACCTGAGCCTGGGCCCGGGCCAGGACGCGCTGGCCGCGGTCATGGCGGTCAGGCAGAAATACGAACTGGTGAAGGTGATCGTCATCTCGGCGTCGCTCGATCTCGAGGCTGCCACAGCGGCTCGAGCGGCCGGCGCCAACGGCTATTTACCGAAGGACCTCTCGATCGCGGACATGGTGGCTACGATTCGTGGCCTGGCATCGCCGAACTTCGGCCGGTACAGCTTCAGGGATCTCCTCGAGCTGCGTTCGCGAGGCGTGGCTGCGCCCATGGGCTGGCAGCGTGTGCTCAGCAAACGGGAGCTGGAGGTGCTGGCCCAGCTGCGGCGGGGGCGTTCGAACAAAGAAATCGCAACGCACCTCGGAGTGTCGATCACCACGGTCCACAAACACGTGCAGCAGGTGCTCAAGAAACTTCAGGTCCGCACCCGCTCTCAGGCTGTGGCGCTAGTCACCGCCGAGCCGTGGGCGCAGGTTGCCGGCACCGCAAGACGGTCCGCTCGTTAAGGAGACGCTCGCCTAATGTCTAAGAAATGGTCATTTCAGACCATTGACCTTATCCATATGGGCAGTTAGCCTCATGGACAAGTTGTAACCCGGGCAGTTGAGGGAAGCCTGCCCGGAGAAAAGCGGAAGTGTCCCGTTTCGGCTCCGCTCGGCGAATCCCCATTGTGTCGTTGGACCGTGTCATCGGGAGGAAAGAGGGGTTGGCTACGCCGCTTGTGGTCGCGGATCCTCCGTCGAGGAGGAAGGTTGAACAGGCGGGGGTTGAGGAAGAAGTCAGGAGGCTGGTCGCGCGCGAGCTGCACGATCGGGTTGCCCAAACGCTCACCGGAATGCTTGTCGACGTCGAGAATTTCAAATCGGAGCAGGTTGGCTGGCAGGACGTCGTCCAGCAGCTCGACCTGATCCAGACCTCTACCCGTCAGGTGCTGTCGAACATCCGGCAGCTCCTCCACGATCTGCGCGGCGAGGAACCGCTGGGGGAAAGCTTCGTCGACGCCGTCCAGACGCTGCTCAAACGTTTTGAGGAGAAGAGCGGGATCCGCACCGAGATCGAGGTGGCCCCGGGCTGGCCTCAGGCTCTGTCCGGCCAGGCGTCCTTGAACCTCTACCGCATCATCGAGGAGGCGCTTGCCAACATTCGAATGCACAGCGGTGCCCAGACCGTGAGGATCGTCCTCGGGCCGCACGCCGAGAACGAGCTGGGAATGCTGGTCTCAGACGATGGCCGGGGCATCGACACCGACCCCGCACGTCCCGTCGGACTTGGGACGATCGGAATGAGTGAGCGCGCTATGTTCCTTGGTGGTCATATCCGGATCGACAGTGAGGATGGGCACGGGACGATGGTCCGTGCCGTGTTTCCAAAAAGCCTGCTCGTGCCGCCCCAAGATTCAATCATCGTTGCAAAGAGGAGAACCGCATGAGCGTGGTCGCCAGAGCCGCAAGAGTACTCGTCGTCGACGATCAGACCCTGTTCCGGACAGGGCTGACCAGCCTTCTGCGCGAGGATGAGCGGGTGGAGGTCGTCGGGCAGGCAGTCGACGGCGCCGACGCGGTCAAGCAGGCCGCAAAGGTGAAGCCCGACGTCGTGCTGATGGACATCAAGATGCCCAACGTCGACGGGATCGAAGCCACCCGGCAGATCCTGGAGCTGGTGCCGGGCATCAAGGTGCTGATCCTCACCACGTTCGAAACCGACAGCCAGGTCATCCAGGCATTGAAGGCGGGGGCAAGCGGCTACGTCTTGAAGGACTCCTCGGCGGCGGCAATCGTCAGCAGCATCGTGGCCGTGATGTCTGGGGAGAAGGTGATGGCCAGCGCCGTCGCCAACCGTGTCCTCGACATGCTCACGGGCACTGCGACTCCGAAGGAGTTCTACGACGGGCTGACCAACCGGGAGATCGAGATCCTCAAGCTCCTCGCCAACGGAATGGCCAACAAGCAGATCGCCTACCGCCTGAAGATCAGCGAGAAGACCGTCCGCAACCACGTGAGCAACATGTACGAGAAGCTCGGGATCTACGACCGGTCCCAGGCCGTCCTCTACGCGGTGAAAAAGGGCCTGGTCGAGGTCTGACGCTTTGGCGCCCGGCGGCGCCGTTGGCAAAGCCTCACCGGGCACTTTTGAGACCGAATTGAGACTCGATTGAGATTGGATCTGATACCCGGGTGGCGGATGATTCGCGCCAGCGATGGGCAGCAGCGACGCAACGAGGACGGCCTGGGAAGAATGGGCGCAGCGGGAGCTGGCTTTTTACGGTGACAGCCGGAAGGTAGCAGTCGACGCCGCGGTGGCCGCGATCGACTCGCACCTGCACTCGACGGCCGCGGTGGTCGCGGCGAGGTTGGCGGCGGGGGCGCCGGTCCCGCCCAACGAGATTCGCACGTTGTGGGACGAGCTCCAGCTGGTGGATCGGATCACGGCCGACCTCGCATCGGTCAAACCCTCGGGCGACCTGACGGCCGCCGGCCTCGGCGAGCTCGTCGGCCTGTACCAGGCCCGGCACGCGGCACTCAACGACCTCTTCCAACGGGCGAACGGCGGCGCGTTGCCGGCACACTCGAGCCCGGTCGCCGTTGTAAGAGCTCCGGCCCAGCAACAGCCGCCGGGTCCATCCCTCCGCGAGTTCTTCGCCGACAACTCGATCCTCGTCCTCTCGATCGCCGGCGCTTTCTTGCTCATCGTCGCGACCTTGCTTTTCGAGATCTACGGCTCGACCGGCTTCGGTGGCGAGGTTCGGTTCACAGGCGTCCTGGTCCTCAACCTGATCTTCGGCGCGGCGGGTTACCTCTGCTTCGGCCGGCCGAGGCTTCGCCTGGTCGGGCAAACGTACCTGGCGATCTTCGCGCTCATGGCGCCGCTGACGGTCGCCGCCGCCTGGGTCTTCCTGGCGCTCGAGGGTCGAGGCATCTCCAGGGAGCTCGCCATCGGCGTGGGCGGATTGGGCTGCGCGGTCCTCTACGCGATCCTCGCCACAAGGCTTCCATCGAGGGCGTACGGAGCGCTCAGCATGATTGCGCTACCCGCCGGATGGGCCGGGCTCCTTGCGGCCGCTCATGCGGGCAAGTGGACGGCTCTCTGGCTGACCGCGCTGGCGTTCGCCTATACCGCCGTCGCCTATCCGCCCTCCGAAGCCCGTGTCCGGCTCGAACCCTTCACCAGGATTGCCGAGCTGTTCATCCACGCGGCGGCCTTGTTCGCGCTCATCTGGTCGATCGGGCAGGCCCTCTCCGAGTATCTGGATTCGTTCGACACGTCTCGCCAGAGCCTGCAGCTGCCGGCGACCCTTGCCCTTGTGACGCTGGCCTATGGCTTCTACTCATGGCGCTCGCATCGCAGCTGGATGTTGTGGGCCGTCTGGGCCGGAGCGAGCCTGACGGTGCTGGCCGCCAACGAGCCCCTTCACCTTGGCGCCCGGGCCTACGTCATCGACCTAGCGGTCCTCGCATGGGCATATGCGATCGGCTCACGCTGGATGCCGGGCCGCGGGCTCCGCACGTTTCTCCGCACCGGCGCCGCGCTGCAGGCCGCGCTGCCAGTGTTCGTCAGCGCCGGCCCCGACTGGCTCATGGCGGTCGCCCTGCTGGCCACGGCCGGAGTGGGGATCCTCTTTGCGATCGAGGACCGCCGTCCAGCCTGGTTGTTGCTGACCACAGCGATCTTCGCCGTCGACTGGTTCTGGCTGGCCAAGTCCCTCCTTCCGCCGCCGCCCGAAGCGACCGCCGACACGCTGGTCCTTACCTACAGCCCGCTGCCGGCGGCCTACGCCGTGATCGGACTGGGTCTGCGTCTGGGTGGCCGCGCCCGCTGGTCGTGGCCGCTGTATGCGGCCGGCGGCGCGATCGGTCTCGGCGTGGCGGTTAGCGCCGCCGGCCGGGGCGACCTGACGCTCGCCGGCCGCGCGCTGGCCGTGTACGCCGGCCTTGCGTATGTCGCGGCTGCGATCGATCGTTGGTGGCCGGGCCTGGTGGGCGCGCTCGTGGCCGGCGCCACAGCTGTGCTGCTGCTCCTCGCCGCCGCAAGCGCGGCCGTGTACTGGTACCCGGTGGCCGCGAGTGCGGCCGCGATCGTCATCTACGTCAGCCACCTGGCGTGGCGGCAGGCCGAGCTCGCCCGCGCCCATCGATTCACCGCGCTTGCCGTCGCCGGGCTCGCCACCGCAACAAGCTTTGCGGTGCCCGACTTCTGGGCGAGATCGAGCGCAGGATCGCTCGCCGCCCTCGCCTCGCTGCTCGTCACCGCCGCGCTCGTGCTCGTCGACGGCCGCCTTCACCGAAGCCCGCTCTTCGAGTACCTGTCCGCCGCGACCGCCTCGCTCGGCGGATTCTGGATCGCGCGCTACCTCGGCGTCGACAACATCCAGGCGAGCGTGATCCTGCCCGGGGCGGTGTTGATCGCAGCCGGCCTGGTGGCGCCGCACGACCCGCGCCGGCCGGCGGGGCTCACCCTGTGCCGGGCCGCGGTGATCGCTGGAGCCGTGGCGTTGATGGGCGCCAGCGCGATCCAGTCGGTCACCGAATCCGCGGCCGGGTTCTACACGACGGTATGGGTGATCGAGGCGGTCGCCGCGCTGATGATCGGGATCGGCGCCCGCAGCCGGACCCTGGTCGTGGCGGGTGGCGCCGGGCTGGCCCTCGGTGCCCTGCGCGCGCTCTTCCTGATCCTGCAGGAGGTGCAGGTGTACGTCGTGTTCGGCGTCATCGCGATCCTGCTGCTGGTCGGATCGGGCGTTCTGGCTGCGGCTCGCGACCGGCTGGCCACAGCGCGCTCTTCCGTCCGCAACTCCTGGAACGAGTGGCTCTGAAGGTGATCGCTTAACGGTTCTCGCCCTGATAAACAATTTGATTGACAGTCACGGCTGTGGCCGTTACGGTGGCGCTGGCTGCGAGGCCTGGGGGGAGGAAGGAGGGGCCGCTTGCGGCGCTATCGGATCGGTCTCGTCGTCGCGGCCGTTGTGCTCTCGATCTTCCCGAGCTCGCCTGCCGTGCATGCCGCGACGTCCCCGCCCGGAGCTCCCACCGGCGTCAGCGCGGCCGCGGGCACGCTCTCGGCCACGGTCTCATGGACGCCATCAGGTGCGCCGGCAGACAGCTTCTCGGTGGTGTCCAGCCCCGGCGGCATCTCAGCGACGGTCGCCGGCAGCGCGACGACCGCGGCCGTAACGGGCCTCGGCTTCCTGATTGCCTACACATTCTCGGTGACCGGGACCAACACATCTGGCGCTGGCGCTGCTTCGGCAGCCTCCAACCCCATCAGTCCGCTCGCTCCCGGAGGGCCGTATCACCAGGGCCTCCAGGTTCCCTTGCTCAACACCACGATCAGCGCGGGCCACCCGCTCGCGACCAACTTCGGAGACGACCCTGTGCATCTGCCCGGCATCAAAGCGGTCGTCGTCAACGTGACCGCCAGCCAGGCGTCCACCGCCACCAGCGTCCAGCTCGTCGTCAACCAGCAGGTCGTCCAGGCAATCGCGGTGGCCCCGGGTCAGGTCGAGTCAAACCTCGCGGTGATCGATACGCCGCCGCAGCTGACGCAGGCCGCCATCCAGGTCGTTTCGGGGGCTGTTCGGGTCGAGGTGGACTTCGTCGGCTACTTCACGGGGCCGGCGTCGGTTCACGATCACAGCGGTCTGCTTCAGATGATCCACACCGCGACGCTGCTCAACAGCACGATCGCCGCTGGAGCCGCGACAGACATCCCCGTGCTGGGTCAGGGCGACGTACCGACTGCCCACGTCGCCGCCGTGCTCCTCAACGTAACTGCGATCAACGCGGCAGGTGCCGGCTCCTTCGCCCTGCGCCCATCCGGCACGTTCGCAACGCCGATCACCACGCTCGGCTTTGCCGCAGGGCAGACCACCGCCAACCGCGCTCTCGTGGCCATGCCGTCGACGAGCGGAGCGGTCACCCTGCTCGACCGCGGGGCGGCGGCGGGGGTTCGCGTCGATGTCCTGGGTTGGTTCTCCGACGGCACGGACGCCTCCGCCATCGGCTCGCTCTTCAGCTCGGTGGCGTCCACGCGCGTCGTCGACAGCGCCGCGCAAGGCGGCCCGATCCCGGCAGGATCTTCTTTGAACTTCGCGGTGTGGGGACAGGGCAGCGTCCCGCCGGCCATCGCGACTGCGCCGCCGACCAGCGTGTTGGTCCAGATCACCGCGGTAGCCCCCACCGGGGCCGGGTCGATCGCGATCGCGGGAACGTCGGCGGTGGACTTTGCCGCGGGCCAGACCGTGACAGGGATCGATCTAGTGCACCTCGCAGGCGATGGGTCCGCGTCGTTGACAGTGCTCGGGGCAGCCACGGACGTCACGGTTGACGTGGTCGCGGCGCTCGAGGGCGACATGATCGTTCCCGGGAGCACCAAGGTCCTCGGAGCGAATCTGCTGGCCGCGATCACAAATCTCGGATCCGACCTCACCATCACCTTCGCCGCCGGTACTCAGGTCAGCCCGCCGATCATGCTCAACGACGTGATCGTGGCGGGCGTCAGCCCGACCACACCGAAGGGGTTCCTGCGGCGAGTCCTGTCGATCACGACAAACTCGAGCGGCCAGACGGTCATCGGAACGCGCAGGGCGATCATTCCCGAGGCGGTGACCGCGTTCTCGATCGAATGGGCTCTGCCACCGAAAAGCGCCTTCGGCATGAGCCGTGGCGCGGCGACCGCAACTCTGGCGGCCCCGGTACCCCTCAGGACCACGAGCCCGTTCCCACCGCCGCTTGGAACGTCGATCGACCCCAATTACCCTTCCTTCTTCATTGCCAAACCGCCCGTGAGCCGGATCGTCGACCTGTCGACGATCGGGTTGGGTCAGAGCGAGCTCGACATCAATGACCTCGAAGTCCAGGCACTGCCCAATTTCAAAGCCACCGGCAACCCATTTCTCGGGCAACCCATCCATCTGAACGTCGGGTTCAGCGTGGCCGCAAGGGCAGCGATTCGTCTTCAGATCCTGGCCAGCGTCAACCTGATCAACCAGGTCATATTCGAGCTGCCCGATCCGATACATATCTTTGGACCGGTCGACGTGCAGATCGGACCAGTTCCAGTGCCCGTCGATCTGGACCTCGACTTGAAGGTGACATTCACGCTGCGCATCAACGGCGGTGTGGCGTTCGGCTACAACGTCGATCGGTACGGCGCCGTCTCCGGCGGCTACGACGGCAGCAACTTTTTCGTCGACCAGCCTGTTTACAAGGACTACCTCACGCCGCAGCAGACCGTGACGATCGAACCGGATGTGCAGGAGCAAGCCGAGTTCGACGTCCACGTCATCCCGATCCTCGCGTTTTATGAGGGCGTCGGGACGATCGGAGTGGACGTCCAGCCTTTCTTGCGCGTCACCGTAGCTCCGCTCTCGACTCCATGGTGGGACGTGTCAGCGGGCATATGCCGATCATTGGTGATAGGGACGATCTTCACCAGCAGCACGTTCCAGACTCCCCTGGCGTGCGTCGAGCTCGAGCTGCTGCACGCCCCCGGAGCCCGGTTGAACATCACGCTCTCGCCAACCAGCACGACAGTCGCTCGCTCCGGGACAGCGCACTTCAGAGCAGGGATAGCCGGAACAAGCACCAACGGTGTGACGTGGTCCGTCAAGGGGGGAAGTGCTAACGGCACTCTGTCCAATGCGACCCAGACGGACGTCGACTACACCGCTCCGAGGACGGCGAGCAAGTACCTCTTGACTGCAACGGCCATCGACGACCCCACGTCCACGGCAACCGCGGTCATCACGGTTCCAGCGGACCCGCCGAGTCCACCCCAGAACGTCTCCGCCGCGCTGGCAAGCAGCACTTCGGCGTCAGTCGGATGGAGTCCACCGGCAGACAACGGTGGAGCAGCCATCACTGGCTACACGCTAAGCGCGTCTCCAAGCGTAACGACGGTCAATGTCAACGCGCCTAACACGGCGACCACAATCTTTGGCCTGACTCCGAATACCACCTACACGTTCACCGTGACGGCTACGAATACCGCCGCACTGACGAGTGTTCCATCCGCAGCGTCGCCTCCTATCACCACGCCGCCTGCCGGCCCGATGTCGATCACGCCCACCGCTCTCGATTTCGGCGCCATCGCGTTTGGGCAGTCAAGCCAGCCGAAGACGGTCACCATCACGGCGGGCGGAACCCAGCTCGCAGTTACATCGATCGTACTGACAGGCGCGCAGGCCGGCAACTTCGCCATCTCGTCGAACCTCTGCTCGGGCCGCACCCTCGATCCGGGGGCCAGCTGCACTTTCACGGTCGTGTACACGCCGACGATACAGGGGCCTGTCTCTGCCAGCGTCACGGTGACTGACACCGACGCAACGCCGACCCAGACGGTAACCCTCGCCGGCAGCTCGCCTGTGCCGACCACCCCCGGCGTCCAGCGCATCGCCGACCTGCAGATGATCGATCTCACGCACGGCTTCCTGGTGGACAGCAACGGCATCATGGCGACCGTCGACGGCGGGACGACGTGGGTGAGACAGAAGACGCCGGCCGACGTTCAGTTCTTCAGCGGCCAACTTGGCTTGCGGGCGCCGGGCAGCCTGCGGTTTGTCGACGCGAGCCATGGTTGGGCGCTGGCCTGCCAGACCACCTCCACGCCCTGCACGCCGCTTGTCATCGGCACGAGCGATGCCGGCCAGACCTGGCAGGACCTGGGTACGCTGCCCGCGAACATGACGATGACGCAGGTCTGGTTCACCGACCTCCAGCACGGCTGGGTCATCGGCTGGACCCCAGGGACTCCAGTGACAGGCTATCCCTACCCGACAGGTGCAAACGCCCTGTTCGCCACGGCAGACGGAGGCCTCACCTGGAATGCGCAGGCTCTTCCCGACGCGCTCGCCGGGCCATCTTGCCCGGTGCTGGACGAGGGAAGGATTGGAGGATCGTTTGCGTTCTCCGATGCGCAGCACGGCTGGGCCATCGGTGGCGCCGTTTGCTACCAGGCGACAGCTTTCCGGACTGTGATCAGCCAGGGGGCGTTTTTATGGCGCACCACCAACGGAGGCGCCTCGTGGGTGGCGCAGACGTTGCCTGCGGATGTCACGGGAGCTCGGCAGCTGCTGGTCGTCAGCCCGACCCAAGTCAGATTCATTTCCGTGACCTTCAACAACGGCTTCTATGACAACGTGATCGTCGAGACGAATGACGCCGGGGCGACTTTTACCGTGGGCCATATACCCTTCTCGTCGCTCGACCTCGGTTTCCTGGACGCCTCGCACGGAATTGCGGTGAACGCGACCCGTCCGGACGTTTTCACCACCTCCGATGGCGGTGCCACCTGGTCTGACATCAGCATCATCCCCGACTTCCAGGACCCGACGGGTGGAATTCTGGACGTCGTGTACTGGAGGATCGACCCGGTCGATGGGAACGACATATGGGTGTCCGGGACCGTCTTGTACTCCAACCCCGACGCCGGGTTCGTGTCGAGGTCGTCCGATGGCGGCCTCACCTGGACCGTCCAGCTGCTCGGCGACGGGACCTAGTAGCGGGGCGCAGCCTCAGTCAGGGGGCGTCGGCGATTCCTCGAGCCAGAGCGTCTCGCCGGCGGCCGCGGCGAGGTGGGTCATCGGTCCGTGGCTGCCCGCGCCATGCCAGTGTTCCTCACCCGGATCGGCGGTCACCGTGTCGTACAGCCGGATCCGTTGTGGCGCCTGACCGCGGACCTGGACCCATCCCTCACCCTCCACGACGTGCAGCAGCTGGCCCCCCGCGTGCGAGTGCCAATGGTTGCGCGCCCCGGCTTCGAACCTGACCGCGGCGGCAAAGATCGACGGAGCGTCAGGCGAGGCCGGTATCAGGTCTCGCAGGGCGGCGTTGCCGGTGAAGTGAGCCGGATCCGCGGGCCTGTGGGTTTCCAACGCCTCCGACCGCGGTGTGATCCTCATGCCGCTCAGCCTAGTGCGTCACGTGTGCCAGAAGATGTGCGCTGCGAAGGCGCCGACGAATCCGCTGAATGCCCCCGCCAGGATGGGGTGGTCGTGGGCCCACCACTGGATCACCTGTCCCGGAGTGGGGCTGTTGCGGACGAGACAGTACAGGTCGAATGCGATCACGACGAGCATGAGAAGCGGCCCCCCCGTCGCAACGAGTTGCTGGAACGTCACCACGGCCGTGCCCCTGGTTGGTGCCACAGCCACCGGCCTGTGATGACAGCCGCGAGCATGAAGATGAGCAGCGTCCAGTCGTTCTGCGTGTTCTTGATGCACATCACGTAGTAGGTGATCGGCTCGAGGCTGCCGCCGCTCGCGAGTGCGCGCGTCTCGTACCACCACGCGAACGCCAGCGCGCCCGTGAACGCGGTCAGGCCGACCTGCGCGGCGACGAGGGCGACATGACCTGGGTCGCTCGAGGGCCGCTGCCCGAGCCGGCCCAAGAGCCCACCGACCAGGAAGGAAAGTGTCACAGCGATGAAGGCGCCGGTGGGCCACAGGTTGTCTGGGAGCAGGCTCGAGGGGCAGGTGCCTCCGTTGAAGTTGGCGTAGCGCTGGTAGGCCGCCACTGTCACCACAGCGAGAAAGCCGACGAGGATCAGGGGAATCGCGACGTGCGTCTTGATCAGCCCCTTCATGGCTTCCACAGGAAATGACCGAGCACCCCACCGGCCAGAAGGCCGCCGAGGCCGATCACTGCGCGGTGGCGCGCGGCAAAGCGCCGTATCGGGTTGGCCACCGCCCGGTCCCACCAGCCGTCGTCGTCCGGCAGGCTCTCGATCGTGGGCGGCGGCGAGCGGTGCCAGAGAAAGGAGGAGAGGTCATGGAGGCAGAGGGCGAACATCGCCACCGCCAGCCAGAACAGCGCGGCTGACGCGTGGACCCAGATCGCCTGGTTGGTGCTCTGCACCGGCCCCCAGCTGTGGCCGCCGATCCAGTCCCACAGGTTGCCCGCGACAAACACGCCCGCCAGCAGCCCGACCAGCGTCGTGCGTCGAGCTCGCCGCTTCCGCAGCGTGTGGAGGGTACCGGGATCAGCCATGGGCCAACGGTCCTGACTCACGCACGCCGCCAGGGGCGCCGGCCCCCGTCGCTTCCCGAGCGAATCCTAATCTCGCGCGTCCTCTTTATGTGGGGGCTCGTCCGCCGGTCATTCTGGCCGGCTCGAGCTCGAGCCCCCCTTGACGCCTCGAAACTCCGGGTATATAGTCGGCCGTAACCGGTTCCGTAACCGGTTACGAGCCTGAGTGGAGGGGCAGACGAAATGCGGGTTGAACGGTCATCAGATCATCGTGGAGGAGGCTCTATGAAGGGAGCAATCACCAAGCACGTATCAGCATTCGGCATGTTCGCCGTCGTCTTATGGGTCGCGGGCTGCGGAGGCGGGAGCAACACCTCCTCCAGCACCGCCGACAAGGGTCCCCTGCAGGTCTGGACGATGGAGGACAGCGCGAGCTTCACCTCTTTGATGCAGGACTTCACCCGGCAGACGGGAATCCCCGTCCAGGTGGAGGCGGTCCCGTGGGGCAACGTCAACGACAAGCTGACCACCGCGGTTGCGTCGGGCAACGGACCCGACCTCATGCAGGTCGGACTCTCGCTGCTGCCGTCCTTCACATCGGCGGGCGCCCTGCTCGACCTCAGCCCCTATGTCAAGGACCATCCGGGGCTGCAGAGCTCGAACTACCTGAGCGCGGTCGCATCAAACAAGATCAATCCGTCAGGCAAGGTCCTGTCCGTTCCGTGGGTTAGCGACGTGCGGATCCTCTTCTACCGCACCGACATCCTCAATGCCGCCGGCATCTCCGCGCCGCCGACCACATGGACGCAGTTCCATGACGACGCCGCAACCCTGGCTCAGCGAGGCAAGGGGAAGTACGGCTACTACATCCCGCAATGGGACAGCGCGCTGCCCGTCGAGTTCACCTGGGAAGCGGGCGGCGACGTGATGCAGAACGGCAAGGTGACGTTCGACACGCCGCAGTTCAAGACCGCCGCCGATTTCTACATCAGCTTCTACAAGGACAAGCTCGTGCCTACTGCCTCCGACTTCGACCAGACGCAGGGCTTCATCTCGGGCGCGGCGCCGATGATCATCTCCGGCCCTTACCTCGCCGCTTCGATCAAGAGCGCGGCTCCGCAGCTCGACGGCAAGTGGAACGTCGCCGTCCTTCCTCGCAACCAGGCCGGAACGTCACTCTTCGCCGGCTCCAACATGGGCGTTTGGGCCAAGACCAAGCACGTGGCGGCGTCGCTCCGGTTGCTGGACTTCCTCGCCCAGACCACCTCGCAGCTCAACTGGTACAAGGCCGCCAACGAGCTTCCTACGGCGAAGGCAGCACTGTCGGACTCCACTTTGACGAGCGACCCGATGGTGAAGGTCTACTCGACCCAGCTGCAGGACGCCAGGCTCCTGCCCCTCGTGCCGAAATGGGACAAGATCAGCCAGGCGCTGCTCGACTCCCTCAACAGCATCGTGCTCAAGGGAAGCAATGAGGCGACGACTCTCGCGACGCTGAACTCCACTGTCAGCAGCCTCCAGACCTAGCATTACGGGTATCCGTGCCGGCGTCCTTCGACGGCGCCGGCACGGCAATCCGGAGGGCTCCATGACTGTGACCGTCGCCCAACAAGAGGCACCCGCACCCAGGATTGCCTTCCGGATGAACTGGCTTCGCAGCGGCATCGTCCCCTACGTCCTGATCAGCCCGGCGCTGCTTTGCCTGGTGACTTTCAGCGTCCTCTCCATCTTCGTCGCCGCCGTGATCAGCCTGACGAACCTCGACATAAGCGGACTTGCGGACTACAGCCAGGTGCGATTCATCGGCCTGCACAACTATCAGGCGATGTTCGGCGACCCGGCCTTTTGGGAGGCGCTGGGCAACACGGCCTTCTTTGTCGTCGTCGGTGTTCCAACCCTGGTGATCGGTTCGCTGGCCATCGCGATCGCCCTCAACTACAGCCGTTCCTGGGTGTTTCGGGCCCTGCGCGCCTTCTATTTCGTGCCGGCGATCACCGCGATCGTCGCCATCTCATTGATCTGGGGCAACCTCTACAACAGCCAGTTCGGGCTGCTGAACTGGCTTCTCTCGCTCGCCGGGAGGGGACCGGTGGAGTGGCTCACCGACCCGACGATCGCCAAGTTTTCAGTCGCGCTCGTGGCCATCTGGCGTGGGTCGGGTCTCGACATAATCATCTTTCTCGCCGCGCTGCAGGCGATTCCGCAGGAGTACTACGAGGCCGCCGCGGTCGACGGCGCCGGTGAGTGGCACAAGATCTTCCGGATCACCGTCCCGCTCATGCGCTTCGCAATCTTCTTCGTGACCGTGACGACCCTCATCGGCTGGATGCAGTTTTTCGACGAGCCGTACGTGCTGACCCAGGGCGGCCCGGTCCATGCCACGACCTCGATGTCGCTCTACATCTATCAGCAGGGCTTCCGCTATAACGAATTCGGTTTCGCCTCCGCGGCCTCGATCGTGCTGTTCGCGATCATCGCCCTCGTCACGCTCCTTCAGATCCGGGTGAGGCAAAGCGAAGCCACGTGAGGGCTCGAGCCGGAACGCCGATCATCGGACTGCTCCTTGCCGCCGGCGCCGTGCTGACAGCATTTCCGTTCTTCTGGATGCTGACCACGTCGCTGAAACCACTCGGGGAGTCGTACACGTACCCGCCCACCGTGATCGCCTCGACGGTGACCCTCGACAGCTACAGGGCGCTCTTCACCCATTTCGACTTCGGCCGGTACCTCGTGAACACCTTGATCGTCGTGCTCATCGGCTTCGTGGGCATGTTCTTCGTGGCGATGGCGGGATACGCGTTCGCCAAGTTCAAGTTTCGCGGCAAGGATCCATTGTTCCTGTTGGTGCTTTCCACGCTGATGGTCCCGGTCCAGGTGACCATGATCCCCACCTACCTGATCCTGAACAGCCTTCAGCTGACCAACACGCTGGTCGGCATCGCCCTGCCCACCCTCGTCAGCGCGTTCAACATCTTCCTGTTCCGTCAGTTCATGACGACAATCCCGGACGAGCTTCTCGAAGCGGCGCGGCTGGACGGCGCCGGAGAGCTGCGCATCCTGTGGTCCATCGTGCTTCCGCTCGCCAAGCCGATCCTTGCGGTGGGCGGCGTCCTGACCTTCATCACCGGGTGGAACAGCTTCATCTGGCCGCTGATCATCGCCAACGACCAGCAGAACTACACGTTGTCCGTGGGCATCTCGCTGCTCAACAAGCAGCTGGCCATCAATCCCCCGCTTCAGATGGCTGGCGCATCCCTGATGGTCATCCCGATCGTGATCGTGTTCGTGATCTTCCAGCGCTACATCGTGCAGGGCTTCACGATGTCGGGCCTCAGGTAGTCGCGAGCCGTTGAAGGGATTCGTTCACGCACAGGCGGGACAGCTCGTCGACGGTCGCGGTGAGCCGCTGATGCTGCGCGGGGTGGGGCTGGGCAACTGGCTTCTGCCCGAGGGTTACATGTGGAAGTTCGAGCATCCCGGACCGCAGTCGCCGCGCGAGATAGAGGCGCTCGTCGAGGATCTCGTCGGGCCGGATCTTGCCGCCACGTTCTGGCGGCGATTCCGCTCCACGTTCATCGCCGAGGCGGACGTCGCACGAATCTCGGCCGAGGGAATGAACCACGTGAGGCTCCCGATCAACTCGCGTGTCGTCTTGGATGAGGCTGGAAACCTGATCGAACCCGGCCTGGCGCTCATCGACCGCGGCATCGAGTGGTGTCGCACGCACGGCCTGTGGGTAGTCCTCGACCTCCATGGTGCTCCGGGGGGGCAGACCGGGACGAACATCGACGACTCGCCGCACCGGGCCCCCGAGCTGTTCACCGAGCCGAGGTATCGCGCCCTCACGGTGAAGCTCTGGCAAGCGCTCGCGCGCCGTTACAGGGACGAGACCGTGGTGGCCGCCTACGACCTCCTCAACGAACCGCTGCCAAACGAGTATCAGCACCAGTACGCATCGCAGCTTCGCGACCTGTACAGGGAGCTGACGGCAGCGATCCGCGAGGTCGATCCGAATCACATGATCAGCTACGAAGGAACCCACTGGGCCACCAACTGGGAAATCTTCTCCGAGGTTTGGGATCCGAACTCGATCCTGCAGTTTCACAAGTACTGGTCGCCGCCGGACCGGCCGAGCCTCCAGCAATACATCGACGTCGGACGCGGGCTGGGCCTGCCGATCTACATGGGAGAGGGAGGTGAGAACCACCTCGAGTGGATCCAGACCGCCTTTCAGCTCTACGACGATCTCGGCATCTCCTGGACCTTCTGGACGTGGAAGAAGATCGACACGCACACCTCGCCGTGCTCGGTGGACCCACCGGCCGGCTGGACGGCGATCACCGACTTCGCCGCCGGCAAGGGCCCGAAGCCGGACGTCATGCAAGCGGAGCAGATCCTGGACCAGCTGATCGAGGCCCTGCCACTGGCGCGGTGCACCTACCGGCCCGAGGTGATCTCTGCGCTGTTTCGGCGGCCCCCGTTGACGATTCCTGCGATCTCGTTCGGCTTCCGCGGCGCAGGTGAGTCGTATGAGACGTCAGCCGCCCTTCCCCTGCGAGGATTTCGAGAGGACGATTCGGTCACGATTCGCCGATCGGGTGCTGCCGTTGACGAGATTGACTGGAATCACAACGGCGCTGCGCGACCTGCGGCGGACGAGCTGCTGGTGAGCCTGGGCGCCGGCGACTGGGTCGCCTACGACATCGCGGCCCTGGTGCGGTCTCGGTATCACATCACCGCGGCCGCCGCGGCCGCCGATGGATCGTCGCTTCCGACTGTAGAGATCTCAGTCGACGGCAAAACCCTCGCCACAGAGGTAGCCGCCGAGTCTGTGGGCGCCACGACCGACCAGCTTGACGCAGGTCGCCACGTGCTCCGGCTGACCGCTCGTTCAGGCGAGACGCTGGTGCGTTCGATCACTGTCGTTCCTGCGGCTGGTCGAGAGTCCATGCGAGAGAGGGAAGAGGGGCGCTCGTCCGTTCGGTGACCTCACCTGGTCCATGGTTTCCGGCCACGCATAGGGGAGCCGGCCGGTGAAGGGCTCTTTGCCGAATAGGACGTCGGCTATCCCCTGCGCCTCGGTTCCTGGCAGCCACGAGGCGACGATGGCGTCGCATGACTCGAGCACCTCGCCGATGATGAGGGGGCGACCAGAGTAGATGACGAGAACGAGCACGTCGCAGTGCCCCCTGACCCGGCGCACCAATCCGACGTCCTCGGCTGGGAGCGCGAGATCGCTCCGGTCGCCCTCACCTTCGCTGTAGGGCGGCTCGCTCAGCACGACTATCCCGACCTCCGCATGCTCGCCGTCGAAATCCCCGTCGGGCCGGTACGCGATCAACGCTTCGGGGGCAGCCGCGGCGACAGCCCGCAGAAGGGTGGTGCCCTCGGTGATCGCGCCTCGCCCGCCCTGCCATTCGATGGTCCATCCGCCGCACTGAAGTCCGAGGTCGTCCGCGGCCGCGCCGACGACAAAAACCTTCCGCGCGCCCTGAGACAGGGGCAGGGCAGAGCGTGCATTCTTCAGCAGCACCTGCGACTTGCTCACGGCCTCCCTGGCGACTGCTCGATGCCCATCTGATCCAACCAGCGGAAGCAAGGCACCGTCTCCGAAGGGATGGGTGAACAAGCCGATGGCCGCCTTGACCCGCAGGATTCGCCGGCACGCGTCCTCGATCCTGGAGTGAGGAATGATTCCCGCCTCGACGGCGTCATCCACCGCGCTTATGAACCGCTCGTACTCGAATGGAACCATGACCATGTCGAGACCGGCGTTTATCGCCAGGCAGACCGCACGCTCGAAGCTTGGGTCGAGCTGGCTCACGCCGAGCCAGTCGGAGACGAGGAATCCGCCAAAGCCAAGCTCGCCCTTGAGCACATCCGTCAGCAGGTAGCGATGCGCGTGCAGCTTCAGACCGTTCCAGCTGCTGTACGAGATCATGATGCTCAACGCGCCGGCCGCGATGACGTGTTCGTATGGGCGCAGGTGAACGCTTCTCAACGACGCCTCGTCGCCGCGCAGGTCGCCCTGGTCGAGCTGCCACCGGTCCGGGGCTGCAGAGTTCCACCATCCCTGGACCCACTCGTAACGACGCGTCGAGCCCCACATCGTGCCTCCGTCGCCGACGAAATGCTTCGGCGAGGCGAGGACCGGCCGATCCAGGTCCACGTTGAGGCCTCGGATGTACGCCGCGCCGAGGGACGACACCAGCGCCGGGTCCGCGCCGTAGGCCTCGTACGTGCGGCCCCAGCGGATGTCCTGGGGAACGCTCACGGCGGGGGCGAAAGCCCAGCGGACATTCGTGGCGAGAAGCTCGGTGGCCGTGATACGCCCGACACGCTCGACCAGGTCCGGGTCGCCGGTGGCGCCGAGTCCGACGTTGTGCGGAAAGATGGTGGCCCCTCGCATGTTGCTGTGGCCGTGCACGGCATCCACGCCGTAGAGGAGCGGAATTCCAAGCCTGCTCTCGAGCGCTTCGTCCTGCACGCGCCGGACCATTGCGGCCCACGCGGCCGGAGTGTTGGGTGTCGGGTTACCTCCCCCGCCGCTGAGCACCGAGCCCAACCCCAGCTCTGTCACCGCTCTTGGACGAAGGCTGTGCACGTCGGCTTGAGTCATCTGCCCGACCTTCTCCCGGAGCGTCATGCGCTCGAGGAGCCGCTCGACTTCGGGGTCCGGCCCGTCGCTCACCGCGCTCCTCCCGCCTTGTCTACTTGACCCGGTCTGGCTTGCCGCTGGATTCGCGGATGACGAGCGACGTGGGCAGCTCGATTCGCTGCGCGATCGGTTCGCCTCGAACCGCCGCCATGACCATCGACGCTGCCGTGCGCCCCATCTCATAGAGGGGCTGCCGGATCGTGGTCAGCGGTGGATGCGTCATCGCAGACGCCGGGACATCGTCGAAGCCCACCACGGCGACATCGTCTGGGATCAGCCGGCCTGCGCTCCGAAGCGCGCGCATCGCTCCGAAGGCCATCATGTCGTTGGCCACGAAGACCGCGTCCAGTCGAGGATCAGCCTCGAGGAGCGCGGACATTGCCGAGGCGCCGCCAGTCTCCTTGAAGTCGGAGTCTATGACGTGCCGCGGATCGAATCGGAGACCCGCTTCCTTCAGCGCGGATTTGTAGCCTTCGAGCCGCTCGCGGTTGCAGCCGAAGTCGCGCGGCCCATTGAGCATCGCGATCCTCTGGCGGCCCTCTTCGATCAGGTGACGCGTCGCGGTTCTGCCACCCTCCACGTTCGTGGTCGCGACCGTCGGCAGGTCGGGGTAATGGCCGCGGTCGTCCACGACCACGACGGGCAACCCGCCTTTCGCCAGGTGCTCTACGTAATCCAGCATCCCGAGGGGGATCACCAGGGCGAGGCCGTCGACCGCTCCGGCGGGAACGACCTGGGACATGAACGCTCGCTCCGACTCCTCTCCTTCCGCGGTCGTGTAGAGGATCAGCGAGTAGCCCGAGCTTTCGATCTCTGCGGCCACGCCGCGGAGCACCTCCAGGATCCAGGGCCATGTGAGTGTCGGGACGAGGAGGCCAAGGCAGTTGGATCGACCGTTGCTCAGGGCCCTCGCGCTTGCGCTGGGCACGTATCCCATCTGGGTGGCGAGCGTCATCACGCGCTGGCGCGTATCGGGGTCGACGTCCTGCTTTCCGTTGAGAGCACGGGACACGCTGGCCTTGGACAGGCCTGCACGCTTGGCAATGTCGTTTATGGTCGGGCGCCTGTCCGCTCCTCGAGTGGCACCGATCGTCTTCTCAGTCTTGGCCATAAGTTCGGAACCGGTTACGGAACCGGTTACGGAACTATAGTATCGCCGATCTCCCGCCTGTCAACCGGCCCGCCTTCGGCCCCGGCAGTCGCCTGACGGGGCGAACACCGATGCCCGGTCCGCGTTCTCGGTATGCTCCCGCGCTGTTGTGGCAGCAGCGATCGACCTGGTCATCTTCGGTGCTTCCGGCGACCTGACCCACCGCAAGATCCTTCCCGCCCTGGGCCGGCTGGTCGCTCGCGAAGGCCAGCGGGTGCGCGTCATCGGCGCCGGCCGCAGCGCCAAATCGACCGATGACTTTCGCGACCTGGTGCGCGAGGCTTCGCACAACGACCAGCTCGCGGCCACCGCTGAATGGGTTCAGCTGGACTACGCCGCGCCACCGACGTTCGGTCCGCTACGCGACCTGGTGACGTCTTCCGCGTCGGTCATCTTCTACCTCGCGACTCCACCCGACACGTTCAGCGACATCGTGGCGGCCCTGTCCGTCGCGGGGCTCACCGCCAAGAGCGATGCGAACCGGCGGATCGTCCTCGAAAAGCCTTTCGGCCATGACCTCACGTCGGCGCAAAAGCTGAACGCCCAGGTCGCCGAGGCTTTCGAGGAGCAGCAGACCTTCCGGATCGACCACTACCTGGCCAAGGACACGGTCCAGAACATCCTCGCGCTCCGCTTCTCGAACTCGCTGTTCGAGCCGGTCTGGAATCGCACCCTGGTCGAAACGATCCTCATCACCGTCGCGGAGGAGGAGGGCATCGGCCAGCGCGCCGGTTACTACGACCGCTCCGGGGCCGTGCGCGACATCATCCAGAACCACGCCCTGCAGCTTCTCGCGCTGGTAACGATGGAACCGCCGACGACGCTGGACCCCGACTACGTGCGAAGGGCCAAGCGCGCCGCGTTGCGGGCGATGTTGCCGATCGATCCGACGATGGCGGTCCGTGGCCAGTACGACGGATACCTCGACGAGCCGGGCGTGGCGCCGGACTCGAGGCGCGAGACCTACGCGGCCGTCCGCATCGCGATGGACAACTGGCGCTGGGACGGGGTGCCCATCTTCGTCCGCACCGGCAAGGCGCTGAGGCGGCGGGTGACCGAGGTGGTGATCAAGCTTCGCGATGC
>WNFJ01658310.1_pt2 | contig 31698 bp, 30 predicted proteins | sample 5400461 | NCBI WGS metagenome assembly WNFJ01 (sample SAMN13153349, study PRJNA577476) | soil metagenome | isolation source: 115 cm saprolite on Douglas fir-dominated hillslope | place: USA:California | collected 2013-09-17
GGTAAATGAATACAAGGCTCCCGACCTGCCACTGCCAACGTTTGGCAACACGCTCCCAATGGACGAGGAACCAAGCGCAGCCGAGGAAAGCGGATCCGGAAGTTCGGGCAAAGGTATGCGGATCGCGGCAATTGCTGCCGGCATCCTTGCGCTTGCTGGAGGCGGCTGGTGGTACATGCAGCAACAGTCCGGCGGCGCGCACGATGGTCCCGCGTCGAATGTGCAAGCTTCCGTGGCCTCGCTTCCTGTTACGAGTTCGCCTTCACAGCCACAGGGGAATGCTTTGCCGCAGGCGAACGCTCCGGCGCAAACAAAACCCACGGCGCTCACCAACACTTCCGTGCAATCAAATTCAGCTTCAAGTACTCCGAATATCGTGCCGGCCGCATCGACTACGGCGGTTCGCAATCCGCAACTTTGGTGCGAGTTTGCCAACATCGGCTTCAGCTCAACCGGTGGCGGTGTCGGAGAAGAAACCCATTCTCGGCGAAGTTCATCTTGCAACTCCCAAACTTACGCCAAGGCGTAGCGCGCAGAATGGTGGAGAAGCTGATGCGGGAATCATCAACTTAACCAACGATGACGAACCCGAGCCCAACACAGGAGCGCTTAATGCCGGTCTTGTTGGCGACAACAAACAGCCGGTAGCGCCGGCGGCGCCGCTTCCCGTCGGCGGAGACGTGGTCCAGGCGAAACTGATTTCTTCCGTGCCCCCGGCCTATCCTCCGCTCGCCAAAAGTCAGCATATTTCCGGGAACGTTCTTGTCGATGCATTGATCGATGCCAACGGGCGCGTCACGACCATGAAGATCGTTTCCGGTCCGGCGCTATTGCATCAAGCCGCCATGGACGCCTTGAAACAATGGAAATACCGGCCGGCAACTCTAGACGGCAAACCCACGCCGATGCACCTCGCAGTAACCATCCAGTTCCGCTTGCAGTAATCCATTCCAAGTTATGGCACGCCTACCTATCAAATCGCCTTCACGAGTAAGTATCGGGTTGCCGTTATGTGAGCGCGTGACGCGCAGCAGCTAAATCCTCGGCGCTTAGGACTTCGTGCCCTTCCGCTTCCAGCCAGTCACACAACAACTCACGATTCAAGCGAGTTGTCTTCCACGACCAATATGCAATTCTTCACACCTTCTCCGGCGTGCCCAGCGACACTATGCGCTCCAGTTGTTTGAGCAGTGCCTCTTGCCAGGGTTCCTGTTTGCGAAACAACGATTCTGCATGCGTGCGAAGGTAGCTCTGCTCCTCCTGTGTTAAGTCCATGCTCGTCAGGATGAACACGGCAAGGTCGGCGGTGCGCGGGCTCGCGCGCCATTCACCGAGCAGTTCAAAGCCGCTGACTTCCGGCAGTAACAAATCGAGAATCACGAGTTCAGGCAATGAAGCGGCTACCTGAGCACGGGCTTGAGCCCCGTCCGCAGCGGTAGCCACGGAGTAGCCTTGAGCGCTCAGCATTTCGGCGATGAATTCGCGCGTAGGCGTGTCGTCTTCGACGATTAGGATGGGCCGTACTGTTGTAAGGCGACTACTGATTCGGCGCTCGAGAGCGGCCAGGAGAGTGCCCTTGTCCACCGGTTTGATCAAGTATTCGTCAGCTCCCAGGAAAGCTCCCATACTGGGCTGATCGACAATCGAAACCACGATCACTGGAATCTTTGTAGTGCGCGGGTCCCGCTTTAACTGCGTCAAGATTTCCCAGCCGTTTCTTGGCTTCATCACGATATCCAGAGTGATTGCGCTGGGCTGAAGTTGTGCTGCAGTCTCCACGCTATCTTGTGGCTTATCACATAGAATCGCCTCGTACCCGGCGGAGGTCAGCTGCGATTGAATGAGCTGCGCTGCCGCCCGGTCATCCTCAACCACAAGAATTCGCACGGGTGCGGCAGATCTTGGCCTTGACTCGGTTTTCGCGGAAGGCGGCTCCCGCATGCCGACGGCAACGGGCAAGCAGAAATGGAAGCAACTTCCCTGGCCAATCTCGCTATCAAGACTCAACTCACCGCCGTGCAGTTCGACCAGGCGATGGGTGATAGCCAGGCCGAGGCCTGTTCCCTCGGTCTTCTTACCGGATTCTCGAAGGCGATAGAAGGCTTCGAAGATGCGCTTTTGTTCCTCGGGAGGAATCCCCGGACCGTTATCCCGCACTTCCACTCGAACGCGGTCTGCGACCAAACGCGCGGCTAATTCAATCCGTCCGCCGCTGGGAGTGAACTTGATGGAGTTACCGAGAAGGTTCATAAGCACTTGCTTGAACCTGGTGGAATCGGCGCGAACGGCCAAGCCGGCCTCGACACTCTTGGTCATTTCCTGCGACTTCGTGTCCGCCAGTGGTTGCATGGCGCTTAGCACTTCACCAAATACGGTTTCCACGCGCAGACTCTCGATAGCCAGCTCCATCCGGCCAGCCTCAATTTTTGACAAATCCAAGATGTCACTGATGAGACTGAGCAGATGCTTTCCACCGGTGTGGATGTGATTGACGTAACGCTGCTGCCGCTCGTTCAGCGAGCCATAGCGTTCATCGGCGAGCAAGTCGGAGAAGCCCAAGACGGCATTGAGCGGCGTGCGCAATTCGTGACTCATCGTGGAGAGGAACTGATCCTTGAACTTGCTGCCGCGCTCAACTTCCTCTTTTGCAAGAAGGATGGAATGAGAATACTCTTCAACCTCTTTCTTGGCAGCTTCAAGCTCCGCAGTGCGTTCCCGGACGCGTTCTTCCAGCTCATCATGAGCTTTTCGCAAAGCTCCCTCGCTCTGCTGGATCTGCGCCAACATCTCATTGAAGGCATCGATAAGGATAGTCAACTCGGCGGGGCTGCGGATGGGTGTTGCGCGGACCGAATAGTTCTTATCTCGAGAAACAACCCTTGCAATCTTGCTTAAATCGACGATGGGTTCAGCGACGGCCCTCTGAAAGACCGATGAGATCAGTAAGGCCGCCAACAAACATGCTGAGAGGACGATGGCAGCGATTAACGCGTATCGCTGTAAGCGGGTATACAACTCCTGCAAATCCGATCGGATATAGACGGCTCCAATCGGCTTTCCGTCCAGCACGATCGAGCGCACTAGCGCGATTTGACGGTCTTCGATCCATTGAGTCTCTGTTTGACCCGAGGGAATTGCGGGCAGCACCAGGCCGTGACGATTACGATCGCGCGAGTATGAGGCAAAAAGCCGGCCATCCGGCAGGTACACCTGGGCGGACAAGATATTGGGCGCAGCCTGGAGCGCCAACAGAGTATTTTCCGCAGACTGCGGGTCGTTGAAGAGCAATGCGGAAACGGAATTGGAACCGATGATCTGGGCTTGCGTGGAAAGATTCCGCAACATGGCCTGCCGGAAAGTGATCATGTCAAAGGTAATAAACGCGGCACACGCCAACACCAGTGCCGCGCCACTGACCAACATGTTCATCCATGTGAGTTTCCGGGAGATGGAATGCTTTTGAGCGTTGAACATGAAGGTCAATCTCCAGACCGGGCGTTTCTTCTTACAGCTGCGGCTACTTTGAGCAGCTCGGAACTCAAGACCAACCTGGCACTTTCCGCGGTCGCCAAGTTGATCTCGAAGCGAACCCTGTCACCTTCTATGACGAATTGGATCATGCCGCCGCGCCGCGAGAAGCCGGGTATATCGCTAACCGTCAGGACGCCAGCTTGATCAACCGCCGCCAGGATCTCTTTCAAATGGTTTTCCTCTGTCGAACTAACGAACAGGATTCGGCAATCCGCCGCGTCTTGCGGTCTCGCGATCCGTCTAATCGCCACGGGCTTTCCCTCTAGCGCTTCCCCTGCAAGAGTTGAATCGAGAATCGGGCCGAAAGGATCCCGGCCGAGCACACAAACGGGGAAGGAGTCTCCCTTGCCTGCCGCAAGTCCAGGCGGCCATTTGACGAACCTGCCGAAATTGTAGAGGTAAGCGGCCTTGACCTGATACTCACTCGGTTTCGACTGTTGGGCATGTAGGCAGGAGGCGGCGACGAGCACCCCGGTGACCGCCAGAGCCATGAATTTCGACAAGCCGCATGAACGGCCATCGGTCACGGACCATGGCCGGCTGCGTGGGAGTACGTTAGATCCAGAGATGCGCTTCCCTCTCATCTTTGCTCTAATTGCCAGGTTAGTTTGATGTAGGTACTTCGCTTGATCCCAACCAGAGGACCGGGGTCACCCCCGAACTCCGCGTGATGAGGTTGAAACAAGTTCTGCCCCACGACGGAGACGTCCAGAGATCGAATGGCGTGCCAACTGAACCGCACATCGGCCGTTGTGTAAGCCCCCACGAGTTGGGCAGGCAGGGCGCTCACGTAACGAAAAGTCTGATCAAATTCCAACTTCTTGGGTAAATCCAGAGAGGATTGGATGGCGATCTGGTGATGGGGGCTTGACCCCTCGGTTGACTTTGCGGTGGAAGGGTCCTGGCTGCTTGCCTTTTTGCTCAAATCGATATGGAGGAATGAATACGACCCTCTTAGCCGCCAAGTGCGCGTCGGGGTCCAATCGGGAGCGATCTCGAATCCAGCCGTGTGGCCTAGCAGCCCATTGCGGAAGAAAAACGGGATAACAGTGTGCGGCGGGGGCGGGCTCGATACTCAGGAGATGGTCATAGTTGTTGTAGAAGGCGGCAATGTCCACGTGGAACTTGGGCCCCACTAGGCTTCGGTATCCGGCTTCGTAGCCAATCAGGCTTTCCGAGGAAAACTTTCTGTCGCCTATGATGCGGAAAAACGTCAAGGGAGTCGGCGCCGCGAATCCGGTGAGCTGGAGGTCTTCTTCAATGCGGGATGGAGTGCGCACCGCGCGTGTGACGGCGCCCCACACGGTTTGCCGTGAAGTCGGGGTCCACAAGAGCCGTGCAGTCGGCTCGATCTCGAAGCCGCTGTAGTTGTTATGTAGGAACTTAGAACCGATCGTTAGTGAGAGCTGGTCTCCAACGATAGGGATTTCGTCCTGAATGAATGCGTTGTAGAGCTTGTCCGTAAAATGATTCGGCGTGAACACTAGGGTGGGCACGACCTGGGAAGCATTGCCCGAACTCAGGCGCGCTCCGAGGCCCCATAGGAAGTCCTGCCGCCCCGGAAGTGTCAGATGATGGATGAAATCGATGTCAAACGTATCTCGAGACTCGCCAAAGTTGACCTGTTTCCGATTCGTACGGTCGTAATAAGTTTGCAACTGCACGCTGGACCCTGAACCTAACTCGCGCTCCCAGCGACCGAGCAAATTGCCTCCCGAAAGCTCGGCGTTCTGTTGCATATCGGTCATATACGGTGGAGAGTAACTCGCGATTCCCACGCGTTGTCCAGCGTCGCCATAATAGAGGTCGCCTTGAAGCGTTAGCCGGTCGCGATTGTGTGCATCCCAATCCGTCCTGAAGCCGGTCTGACCCATGCGCCAATCATCGAATTGTTGGTGATCGGGATGAAACTCGGGGCCCCGGGTGAAACCCTTCCCGTATACACGGTAGTTAAGACCTTTGCTGTTGCCGGCACCGTAGCGGAAATTGACAAAGCCTTGATCGACATTTCCTCCGCCGGTGGATACCAGCGTTCCATGGGTCTCCTCAGCTCTTTTGGTGATGATATTGATTACCGCGTTGACGGCATTCGCTCCCCAGATGGTACCGCCGGGGCCTCGGATGACTTCGATCCGATCGATATCCTCAAGCACTGTGTCCTGGACCTGCCAATAAACGCCTGCGAACAGAGGCGTGTAAACGCTCCGGCCGTCGATAAGCACGAGCACCGATCGGGAGAGTGTGCTCTCGAATCCGCGCACACCGAGGGACCACGTATTGGAGTCGACCCGTGCGACTTCCACTCCGGGCGCCATGCGGAGGGCCTCCGGGATGCTTGTGGCCCCGGACCGCCGGATATCCTCTTGGGTAATGACGTAGATCGCTGCCGGAGTTCGAGTGGCTTTCACAGGCACTTTGGATGCTGTTGTAACCTCGATTTGTCCGAGTTCTTCCAGGCTCACTTGTTTTAAATTCTCAGGACGATTTTGATTGCTTTGAGTGGCCTGGGCCCAGTCCTTCTGCACAGACCCCACGAGTGACATCAGAAAGGCGATCGCGTTTACGGCCACGATACGGTGAAAAAGACTTGTTCGGGAATATTTGCACCCAGATTGCCTCAGGCCGCGGAGGCTGGCCAGGACGAGACAACGGACAACGCTAGGCGTCCATAACCACTCCTTCGAATGCGAAGATTGCTCATGTTCCTTGGCCCGAAGGACTCTGCGCGCATTGGATAGGATAAACATGATGTAATCCCGATCCTTTAAAGCCTAACAGTTTCCTTAACCTACCCTTGCTTAATGTTCCCTAAGATTAATCAAACGGTTACCACTATTGGTCGTTGGATGTTGAGCCGTCCAATTGACGGACGGTGTTTCCCGGACGGACAGTTGGCAATCCTGAAGTTATGCATAACCTGCCTGGTGAGCGGCAGCATCACTTCCGAGTCGGCTGCAGTTCGACCGGAATAGACAGCGATAATTTCCTTCCGTCAGAGAGTGAGGTTGCAAAAGCACAGGCGCGGCCTGCAAGCTGATAATCATGCCGGAACTGCCGGATATCGCCGCCTACATCAGCGCACTCGAATCACGCATCGTCGCGCAGCCTATCGAGCGGGTGCGGCTGGCGAGCCCTTTTCTGTTGCGAACCGCACAGCCAGCAGTTACGAATGCGGAGGGCCGCGTCGTGCGCGAACTGCGACGAATCGGCAAGCGCATCGCGATTGGATTAGAGGGTGATCTTTGGCTGGTGCTGCACCTGATGATTGCCGGCCGGTTGCATTGGCGTCCGCCAAAGGCAAAGCTGGCCGGCCGCCACAGTCTGGCAGCCTTCGATTTTCCCAGCGGGTCTCTTGTGCTTACCGAAGCGGGCACAAAGCACCGCGCATCGTTGCATGTGCTCACCGGCGAGGAGGGCTTGCGCTCCATCGACCCGGGAGGAATCGAGATCTTCACCAGCGATCTCAGCTCGTTTCGCGACGCACTTACGGCGGAAAACCGCACGCTCAAAAGAGCTCTTACCGATCCGCGCATACTCAGCGGCATTGGCAACGCTTATTCGGATGAGATCTTACACGCGGCGCAACTGTCGCCTATCAAGCTCACGCACAAGCTGGAGCCCCACGAGTGGGAAAGGCTTTTCGCTGCGACGCGCCACACGCTTGAGGTCTGGACTGATCGGTTGCGCGGAGAAGCGGAGGCCGGCTTTCCCGAAAAGGTGACCGCGTTTCGCAAGGATATGGCGGTTCACGGACGCTACGGGCAGCCTTGCTTGAGGTGTGGAGAAAAGATTCAGCGGATTCGTTACGCGGACAACGAAACGAACTACTGCGCGCGATGCCAAACTGGTGGAAAAGTTCTTGCGGATCGCGGATTGTCCCGGCTATTGGGATCGGACTGGCCTCGCACGCTCGAAGAACTCGAGGCTCTCAAGCGCCCGCTAAAAGCGAAAACCTTGCCGCAATAACTCCCGGTTTGTTGCCCATCCGGAAACAATCGTTCATCTTATTTGGCCGCAGAGCCGGATTACGAGAAATTGGCGCACTACCTGAGGGCGCATCAACTTGCGGGATGCCGGGCAGGTTCGTATACTGGCGGCCCGGCCAATTGGCAGTTCCGGCGGCGGGTAGACCCCCGGCGCTCACCGCCTGTAAGTTTTTATTACAGGCCGGATTTCGTAAAGACCGTCAGCTCCCAAATGGAGGGGAGTTGCATCTGTGTGAAGTGCACGGTGACCGGCTCTTTACGCGGGCGTAGCTTCCTCCTGAATTTAAACGAAGGAACGTCGCGCCGCACCAAAGGAGAATTTCGCATGCCGCATCCCCCAGTACCGGAAGAAATGAATGTCTACCAGAATGCGGAAGCGCGCTTTGAAGTGGCCGCGAACAAACTGGGACTCGAGCAGGGGATTTACCGCTACCTGAAATATCCCAGCAAAGAAATCACTCTGTACATTCCTATCGGGATGGATAACGGAACTCTGGAAGTGTTCACCGGGTACCGCGTGCTTCATTCCACGGTCCGCGGGCCCGGCAAGGGTGGAATCCGGTTTGCCCCAGATGTTTCCATCGACGAAGTGCGTGCGCTGGCCACTTGGATGACCTGGAAGTGCGCGGTGGTGAATATTCCTTTTGGAGGCGCGAAGGGCGGAGTGATCTGCAATCCGCAGAAGATGTCGCGCGGGGAGCTCGAGCGCCTTACTCGGCGCTACACCGCGGAACTGGCCAGCTGGTTGGGTCCGGAGCGCGACGTTCCGGCGCCGGACGTTGGCACGAACGAGCAGACCATGGCCTGGGTAATGGACACTTACGCGATGCACGTCGGTCAAGCCACCACGGCTGTGGTGACCGGAAAGCCCATCGAGCTGGGCGGATCGCGCGGAAGGCGCGAGGCCACCGGCCGTGGCGTGATGATTTGCTGCGATAAAGCGCTGGCCAAGCTGGGAATCAAGAAGGACGGCTGCCGCGTCGTCATTCAGGGCTTCGGCAACGTTGGCTCCATGGCTGCGGACCTCATGCACAAATCCGGCTACAAAATCATCGGGCTCGCGGACATTGGAGGTGGTCTCTACAACGAGAAGGGCTTCGATGTGCCGAAGGTTATGGACTGGGTTTATTCGCAGAAGAAGCTGCTCCAGGATTTCCCCGGCGGTGGAACGAAAATGACCTCGCGCGATGTGCTCTTCCAGCCTTGCGAGATCGCCATTCCTGCGGCTATCGAAAACCAGATCACCGAGAAGAATGCCAATCAGGTGCAGGCGAAGATTCTCTGCGAGGGCGCCAATGGCCCTACCACTTGGCAAGCCGACGCGATTATCGATTCCAAGGGAATCTTCACTGTGCCGGACATTCTCGGCAACGCCGGCGGAGTCACCGTCAGCTATTTCGAATGGGTGCAGGACCGCCAGGGCTTTTTCTGGAGGGAGAGCGAAGTGAACGAACGCCTCTTTGACGTCATGGATAATGCTTTCGACGAAGTGGTGCGATTCGCGAGCATGCACAAAGTGAACAACCGCATCGCGGCGTACATGCTAGCCATCGACCGGGTCGCCAGCGCCCTCAAGCTCCGCGGTATTTATGCCTAGCTTCTGGAGGCAAGTTGTATTAGTTTCTTTTCCGCTCCTGCCGTGGTAATGGGGACCGGCGCGAGCCATTCCGTACCTCCGCTGCGGAATGTGCCTGGATCAATTCAAGCAGAAGGGCTCGGAAAATATATTCCGAGCCAGGAAGGAGTCCGACCGTGACCCCGGACTCACTCTTATCAGGACACGCGAAAAGCGAAGAGCAGCACCGCCGCGAGATTTGCATCGCCGGGCGCTGGATGTACGAGCGCGGACACATCGTCGCCTGCGAAGGAAACATTTCCGTGCGCCTCGAAGATGACAGCGTTCTCACTACTCCCACTTGCATGAACAAGGGGATGCTTGCGCCCGAGGATCTAGTCATCACGGATTTGAACGGGCGACAGCTCGGGGGCGATCGCAAGTTTTCCTCGGAACTGGCCATGCATCTCCTGTTCTACCGCATGCGGCCGGATGTGATGGCCATTTGCCACGCGCATCCGCCGACAGCCACTGGATTTGCGGTTGCCGGGCGCGCCCTGAATCACGCACTGCTCCCCGAGGTGATCGTGGGGCTTGGACAAATTCCCCTGGTGCAATATGCCACGCCGGGAACGCCGGAGTTGAGCGCGGCGGTCGAACCGTTTGTGCCGCACTACGATGCCATGCTTCTTGCCAACCATGGCGCGGTTACGTGCGGCCCCGATCTTCTTACCGCGTTCTTTCGAATGGAGATCATCGAGCACAGCGCCAAGATCACCCTGGCCGCGGAGATGGCCGGCGAGCCGGTGCTGCTGTCCAGCCGGGAAGTTGCGAAGCTGATGGCCGCTCGTCCCCGTTATTTTGTGTCGCCTCCTCCAGGTGGCGGCGCGGAATTGCCAATCACCTGTGACAACGGAGAAAGCGCTGGCGACGACGTGACGCTGACGCGCAGCGAACTCGACGCGCTGATCGATGAAGCCATTCGCAAGGACCGCACCCGGCGGTAGTTTTTCGCTAGCTGGTTCTTCATAACAGTCGCGCCCCGGCCCTCCAAGGAGTTTCTGTGTGCCCGTACTCAGTAAAGTGGCAGTTCTGATCAGTTTCGCTCTCTGCTTTTCTCCAGGTCTGCCGGGAAAGCTCCGCGTGCGCGCGAAAGGAGGGACTATGTCACTTGAATTAAACAGCACGGCTTTTTCCGCCGGCGAGGCGATCCCGAAAAAATTTACCTGCGATGGCCCGGATGTCTCCCCGCAATTGAAATGGAATGATCCGCCGGCAAATACCCAGAGCTTTGCGCTCATCATGGATGATCCCGACGCCCCTGCGGGAACCTGGGTGCACTGGGTGCTCTACGGCCTTCCGGCGAACACACGAGAGCTTTCCGAAGGAATCGCGAAGCAGGACCAGGTTTCCGGCGGGGCGCGGCAAGGCCTAAACGATTTCGGCAAGATCGGTTATGGTGGTCCGTGCCCACCACCGGGCAAGCCGCATCGCTATTTCTTCAAATTTTACGCTCTCGATGCAAAACTGGGTTTGAAAGCAGGCGCGACGAAGGCCGACGTCGAACGCGCCATGAAAGGCCACATCCTGGCGCAAGCGGAGCTACTAGGCAAATACGCACGCTGAATTATTCGTTCGCGTTGACGGGCGAAGGAAAAGCGGCAATACTGGCGAGCGATGATTGGCCAGATTCGCGGACGCCTTGCCGAAAAGAGACCGAATCAATTGCTCGTGGACGTAGGCGGCGTGGGCTACCTCGTGCAGGTGCCGCTTTCGACGTATGCCGCGCTCGGCGAACTGCACACCGAAGTGACCCTCCTGATCCATACCCATGTGCGGGAAGATGCGTTGGCCCTGTACGGGTTTGTTTCCGCGCGCGAAAAACACTTTTTTGAGATGCTGCTTTCGGCGTCCGGCGTGGGGCCGACGTTGGCGCTAAAAATTCTGAGCGGCATGAGCGTGGAAGAACTCGTGCCGGCCATTCGCGGAGGCGATCTGGCGCGGCTGACGAAAATTCCCGGCGTGGGGCGCAAGACCGCGGAGCGCATGGTGGTCGAGCTGAAGGACAAACTGGAAGCCGTCGCCGTGGAGACGGAGAGGCCCGCGGCTTCTTCGCCGGCGGGAATCGAAGCCGATGTGATTTCGGCCCTGGTGAACCTGGGATACGACGGGCGCGCCGCGGAAAATGCGGTCGGAGAAGCGAAGCGCGAAGCAGGCGCCGGGAATTTTGAGAAGTTGCTGCGCGGCGCGCTGCAGTCGTTGAGTGCTCCGAAAGGGCGCGCTGCGCGCGGTGCGTAGGAATTTCGACCGACATGACGAAATCGACAGTAACGATTCCCGAGCTCTCGCGACGAGTTGCAGCGTTGATTGAGAAGACATTTTCCGCGGCCGACGCGCTGCGGATTCGCGGGATGATCCGCGAGTTTCATTGGGCTCCCGAGCCTTTGATTGATGAGCGGATTCATCTGGATATTCTCGAGATCTGCGACGGCAAGATGGAAAGGGCTCGCGAGTTGGTGGAATTGGCGAAAATCGATTGGCGAGACTTGATCATGATGGCCGAATACGATGTGGTGGACGGAAAGATCATTCCGAATGCGAGATGCCAGACGCGGCTGGCGGAAATTGCTATGCGAAAAAGGGAACGCGCGGCGGATGGCGAGTAGATAGTGGATGGAACGGCAAAACGGATGATGCACCAAAGACAGCCAGAGCGAATTGTGTCCGGGCAGGCTTTTGACGAAGACGCACGCATCGACGTCAGCGTTCGTCCCAAGCGCCTGGACGAATATATCGGGCAGAAACGCGTCAAGGAAAATATTCAGATTGCCATCGACGCAGCGCGGAGCCGCGGCGAAGCGCTGGACCACGTGCTGCTCTACGGGCCGCCGGGTCTCGGAAAGACCACGCTGGCGCAGATCATCGCGAACGAGTTGAACGTGCCGATCAAAACCAGCGCCGGCCCGCTGCTCGAGCGCAAAGGTGACTTGACGGCAATCTTGGCCTCGCTCCAAAAAAAGGAAGTTTTCTTCCTGGATGAAATTCACCGCTTGCAGCCCGCAGTCGAAGAAGTGTTGTATCCGGCGATGGAAGATTTTCGTGTGGACCTGATCATCGGGCACGGACCGGGTGCACAGATTCATCCGTTCCCGTTGGGGCACTTCACGCTGATTGGTGCGACGACGCGCGCAGGATTGATTACCGCGCCGCTGCGTTCGCGCTTTGGCATCGTGCACCGGCTGGATTTTTACGAACCGGCGGATTTGCTGATCATCATTCACCGCTCGGCGAAAATCCTGAACATCCAGATGGATGAGGGCGGAGCCGAAGAAATCGCCGGCCGCTGCCGCGGCACGCCGCGCATCGCCAATCGCTTGCTGCGGCGTGCGCGTGATTTTGCGGAGGTGCGTGCTGCGGGCCGCATCACGCGTGCGGTGGCGCAGGAAGCATTACAAATGCTGGGTGTGGATGCAAGCGGCCTGGATGAAGTGGACCGCAACCTGATGATTGCCTTGCTGGATAAATACGCCGGCGGTCCGGTTGGCCTCGGCACGCTGGCGGCCGCGCTGTCCGAAGAAGAAGACGCCATCGAAGAGATGTACGAGCCGTATTTGATGCAGATCGGGATGATCGACCGTACCCAGCGTGGCCGCGTGGCCACCGCGCGCGCCTACGAATACTTTGGCCGTGAACTCCCCCGCCGCCAGCCGAGACTCTTCTGAAGATTTGGACCGCGAACGTGACGCGAAGAACGAGTGGAATGAGGTTCGCCGCGAGAGAGACCGGCTCAGTTTTTTGGCAGTTCCTTGAGCTTATTCAGCATTTCTTTCGCGTTTTGGTTAGTGGGATCGATGGTCAGGGCTTTTTCGTAGTTCAGCTGGGCGTTCTTCGGGTCGCCCGATTTCATGTAGGCTTCAGCGAGGCTGTCCCAGACATTGGCTGACTCTGGAAACGTGTCGGCATTCAGCTTGAAGACCTGGATGGCGCCGGCCACGTCCTTTCCCTCCAAAAGTTCGTAGCCAAAAGTATTCAGCGAGTTCTCGCCAAAATCGAAGGCGGCGCGGCCGTAAAACTTCTTTTTGAGCTCGGCGTAATCATCGAGTGCAGCTTTCAGTCCCTTGGTACGATATTGTTCAGCGAGTTCTTCGTCGAGCGTCATGGGGCGCGGGCGGCCATGATGGCAAGTGTGGCACCACATGTTCACTGGCTTGTCACCGCTCGGCTTGATTTTTTTCAGGTGATCGCTGATGTCGCCAAGCATACGGTACATTTCTCTCGCGCGGTCTTTGTTTGGATTTTCGTCGGAAGCAAAATCGTAAGTACTAAGCGGTTTGCCTTCCTCTCCCTTGTGGCAATAAGAGCAGCGCACACCCAGCGCTCTGGTAAATCCAATCATCACTGGCCGAAGCCGGATGCCCGGCCAATCCTTTGGCAAGACCTGGAGGTTCTTTGGTTTTTCGGGCCAAGACCAAAGCCCTTGCGCGTGAGCGGAGAAGGCGGAAACACATGTTAAGGAGAGGAGGCCCAGAATCACCCCAAAGAATTTGACCTTCATGCTGATGTCCTTGGACCTATAGACGCGCGACAGACGGTTCGGATAACTGGTATTTCCCAAGATTGAAGCGTGACGGGCTGAGAGGAATGAAGTGGCGAGCCGGACGAAGGAACTGGCGCTTACTTGCGCTTTGGTTTTTTGCGGGTGCGCGCGTATTTGAGAGCGATCAGACCTTTCGAGAAGGTTTTGTTTTCGAGGAGCGTGAATTCGCGTTGCGGGAAGCCGCTGGGGAAGAGCGGAATACCTTCGCCGATGAGGACGGGAACGATTCCGATGTAAAGCTCGTCGACCACGTCGTCCTTGAGGAAGTCGCGGGCCAGTTCGCCACCGCCCATCAACCAGATGTTTTTTCCGGGGCGCTTGCAGAGATTCTCGATAAAGTTCTTTGGGGATTCGTTGACGAAAGTGACGCCGCCACGTTCGCCGGGCGGCTGGGAATGCGAGAAGACGTAGCTCTTCATCTTTGAATCGCCGAATCCGCCTCCGCCCATCTTGAGCGCCACGTCATAGGTCTTGCGTCCCATGATCATGGTGTCGATGGTGGCGAAGAATGGGCCCATAGAATAGTCCTTGGGCATGAAGAGAAAATCGACCGCTCCATCGGGGCGGGCGATGTAGCCGTCGAGGCTGATGCCGAGGCCCAGGACGACTTTGCGCATGGCGGGATTCTAAGCGATGGATTGTGAATTTTTCAATGGTTGCGATCGGGGGAACGACCACCAAGGGAGGAGTCTTTCAGCGGAGCGAAAAGGATTGCGCAAGAGTTTCGAGTTGGGCTAACGTGCGCTTCGGGCCGGACACATTGCTGGCTGATATCGGAGGCATTCATCATGAGGAAGATGGTTCTTGCGGCGATGGGCGCCGCACTTCTGTCGTGCGGGGCATACGGCCAGAAGACCGCGAACGGAATGCAATCTTGCGAAGGGCTGGCGCAACTTGAGTTGCCCGGAGCAAAGGTCATCTCGGCGCAGACGATCGCGGCCGGGACGTTCACGCCCCCTGCGAACTTGACACCGTGGCTCGTCGGAGACCCGTCTTTCTACAAAACGCTTGCAGCGTTCTGCAGGGTAACGGTAGAAGCGACGCCGAGCGCGGACTCAGATATCAAGATCGAAGTGTGGATGCCGGTTAACAGCACGAAAAAAGACAGGTGGAACGGAAAACTGCAGGGCCAGGGGAATGGTGGTTTTGCAGGAGAGATTGATTACCACCGCATGGGAATGGCCGTGCACCAAGGTTACGCAACCGCCGGAACGAACACCGGGCACTCTGGAGGAGGAACGGACGCGAGTTGGGCTTTGGGCCATCCGGAGAAGGTGACGGACTTCGGATATCGCGGAATCCACGAGATGACGCGGGTTGCGAAAGCAGTGATGAAGGCATTCTACGGCAACAATCCGCAACACTCGTATTTTGAAGGTTGTTCGAATGGCGGCCGGCAAGCATTGATGGAGGCGCAGCGCTACCCGGAAGACTACGACGGCATTCTCGCGGGAGCGCCGGCAAACTTCTGGACGCACCTGTTGACCAAAGCACTTGCGGATGCGCAAGCGACGACGCTTGATGCCGCCAGTTATATTCCGGCGAGCAAGCTGCCAGCGATTGCGCAGGCGGTGAATGCCGCCTGTGACGCCCAGGATAGAGTGACCGACGGGATCCTGAATGACCCCAGACAATGCCATTTCGATCCGGCCATGATGCTTTGCAAGGAAGGCGATTCGGAGAAGTGCTTGACGGCAGTACAAGTGACCACGTTGAAAAAGTTGTATCAGGGACCGAAAGACTCGCAGGGACACGAGATTTTTCCTGGCTACTTGCCAGGAGCCGAAGAGGGACCTGGAGGATGGGGAACGTGGATTACAGGACCCGCGCCGGGCAAGAGCCTGCTGTTTGCGTTCAGTGGCGGATATTTTTCCAATATCGTTTATGAGAAGGCCGACTGGAATTACAAGGACGCCAGCATCGATCAAGCGCTGAAGGCGGCTGACAAGAAGACGGCACAATTCTTGAACGCGACGGACGCAAACCTTACCCCGTTCAAAGCGCGGGGTGGCAAGCTGATTCTCTACCACGGCTGGAACGATCCGGCCATTTCTGCGCTCAACACCGTCAATTATTACAACGACGTGGTAAGCAGGATGGGCGCACAAGAGGCGCAGGCGTTCGCGCGGCTGTACATGGTGCCGGGAGTGCAGCACTGCGGCGGTGGTCCAGGGCCAGACTCCTTTGGTCTGGGTGGCTCGGGTGCGAAGGATGCACGGCAAAATATAGAACTGGCTCTCGAGCAGTGGGTGGAGAAAGGAAGGGCACCTTCCGCGATCATCGCGACAAAATATGAAGCCATTGATTCCGCGAGGCGCGTGAAGATGACGCGGCCGCTGTGTGCGCATCCGCAGGTGGCGAAGTATAAGGGCAGCGGGGATATCAACGATGCTCGCAATTTTGTCTGCGTAACAGCGGACAAGTGAGCGAAAAAGATTGCGCTAGAGTTTTGACCTGGTCTAAGGTGCGTTGCGACGCGAACGCTGTCAAACCGGGAATCATAGGAGGAGAGAACATGTCACGGAAAAACCTCGTGAAGAGTAGCGTTGTTGTCCTGCTGGTTGTTTTCGGTGTGCTCGGTAGCGCGTTGGCGCAGATGGCGAATCCCTATGGCGCGGCCATCAGCGTGGAAAACGCTAAGAAGGCCGCGGCGCCGGCACTGGCCGAAGCGGCGAAGAATAAATGGACCGTGGCGGTGGCCATCGTCGGCCCTGGGGGCACGCTCATTTACTACGAGAAAATGGACAACACGCAACTCGGCAGCGCGGAAGTGGCCATTGAGAAGGCGCGAACGGCGGCGCGCTTCAAGCGGCCGACGAAGGCGTTTCAGGACGCGCTGGCGGCCGGGGGAGACGGCCTGCGGATTCTCGCCCTAAAGGGAGTGACAGCGGTGGAAGGCGGCATTCCGCTGGTGATGGACGGAAAGATTGTGGGAGCAATCGGGGTCTCCGGCGCGACCAGCGCGCAGGATGCGCAGTGCGCCAAGGCCGGAGCGGACATGGTGAAGTAGCTCCGCCGATGATAGAGCATGGGTGAAAAGACAGTTTATCTTTCGCTGGGATCGAACATTGGGGATCGCGAAAAAAACTTGCGCGCGGCGATCGATGAGTTGCCACATGCGGGTGTGGCAGTCACAAAAGTGTCTTCGTTCTATGAGACCGAGCCCGTGGATTTGCGGGAGCAGCCGTGGTTCTTGAATTGTGTTGTCGAAGCCGAAACACATTTCGACCCATTCATGTTATTGCGGGCTTTGCGCGAAATCGAAACGAAAATGGGCAGCAAGAAACTGGTGGCGAAAGGGCCGCGGCTGATGGATATCGACATCCTGCTTTACGGGTCGGAAACGATCGACACGCTGGAATTGCAGGTGCCGCATCCGAGGATGCATCTGCGGCGGTTTGTGCTGGTGCCCCTGGCGGAGATTGCTCCAACGCTACAGCATTCCTCGTGGACGAAGACCGTTTCCGCCCTGGCGGCATCAACTACCGACAACAGTGTAGTGCGGAAACTCTAAAACAAGGTCGGCTGCGTCTACCGGCGAATTTGCAATGTTTACCGGCCGAAGCATGGCAAGGAAGGCCGGATGTCGTTTCTTGCCACTGCGATGTCCTATTTTGTCGCTTTACCCGAGCGGCAAGAAGTGGGACGATGCGGGCAATCTCCGGGAAGTGAGGCACGCCATGCGATACCTTCTCACTGCCTTTTTGGTTTTCGTTCCGCTGAGTAGCGCGTCCCCGCAGACGCAACTTGTCAACGTAAGACTTCGTGTGCTCTTGGTGGACAAGGACCTCAATCAGAAACCGGTGCCCTTCCAGGTTGTCCATTTCCACGATGCGGCGAACGGATCGAACTCGGTGGAATTGAAGACCGATCTTGAAGGCAGGGCCGAAACACAGCTTGGCCCCGGGCATTATTCAATTGCTACCGCCAAGCCCGTGGAGTTCGGAGGGAAGCGATACACCTGGAATTTGGAACTCCAAATCGCTGGTTCAGAGCAACGCATCGATCTCACCAACGACAACGCCAAAGTAGAAGAGATCGCGACGAACCCCGCATCTTCCGGGGAAAGCAAGACTTCGACCGGTGCGGCGAGCGGGGATTTGTCCGCGCTGTTCGACAAATTTAGGAACTCCGTTTTTACGGTCCACTCCGAGGCGGGCAGTGGCTCGGGCTTCCTGGTCGATTCCGTAGGCCTCGTCGTGACCAACAATCACGTCGTGCAATCCTCGAACTACTTGGCGGTGCAGTTTGACCAGAAACGAAAAGTACCGGCGAGGCTGATTAGTTCAAACGCCGACAAAGACGTTGCCGTGCTGTGGGTCGATCCGACGGCGTTTCGAGAAGCGATTGTGGCTCCACTTCTCCCGGACGAAACGGCAAAAAGAGTCGTAGTGGGCGAACGCGTGTTCACGATCGGGAATCCACTGGGCCGCGAAAAAGTGTTCACTACGGGGGTGATCAGCAAAGTGGACAAGGACGCCATCACGAGCGACATCAGCATCAATCCCGGCAATTCCGGCGGTCCTTTGTTCACCTTAAACGGACAGGTTGTCGGCATCACTACGGCGCGGCTGCGGAGTTTGGCCTCGATTGTGCCGGTCGAAATTGTGCGCCCAGTTGTGGAACAAGCCCGCAAGGAAATCGCAGGAGGTGCGCCGCCGCAGCCGACTTTGCTTCCCGTCGAACCGGAGGAGATGTTTCCCGCTAACGCGCTACGCGCGCTCTTGCAGCAGGAGAAGCTCGATACGAAGCCGTACTTCTTTGATGCCGGGGAGTTCCAGGTGGCGATCTACACGCCGCCCGTCAATTTTTTCCTGCGCCACGCTAACGAGATGGAAGCTGCCCGCAAAGCAGCAAAGCGTTCGGGTGGCGACGATTCAAAGGCGAAGCCCCCGGCGAGCGCGCTTGAAGAAGCGCAGGATTACCGCCCCGTTCTTGTGGTGCGTGTTCGCCCGAAATTTGGCGTCATGTTCAAGGTGCGGTTCAAGAATGGATTCACGCGCATGCGGCTGCTTTGTGGCGGCAAGGAAGTGACTCCGGTGGAACCGGGCCGCGGCGAGTACGAGCTTCTCAACCCGCGCGGCAAAACCGTCGATACCACGTATCAGGGCCGCTACGTTTACCTGCCCGATACAATGTCACCTGCCTGCGGAGGTATGACCCTGGAGATTTTTTCGGAGAAAGATCCGAACACCCCACTTAGCAGGCCGATTGATGCGACCACTGTTAATCGGGTATGGGCAGATTTTGAACCTTATCGTCAGGCGCAGCTGGCGCGGACCCCTGCGGCGAAACCGTAAAGTAATCCCATGAACGCTGTGTGCGGAGGCGGAATGAAAAGGAGTCCCGCCGCGCGAAACCCCTTTCGATCCTAGAATCCATCACGAGGTGCGCCGGAGCAACAGCCGGTGAAGAGTGATGGATTTGGGTTGGAGGGAGTCGAGCTCGATTTGGGCGAGCTGGCCTTCCTTGATTTCACGCCAGCGGTAGACGCCGGGCTCGGTTTCCAAGGTTTCGCGGCCGTTGAGGCGGCGAAGGAATTCGGCGGCGCTTTCGCGCGAAGCAGCCTGGCGGTACGAGGGCCGCGTGAGGGCCTCGACGGCGTAGCTGCGAAGAAGCTTGTGCCAATAGTGATCGAAGAGATCCCCGGAAGCGAAGATGTCGCTCCAGGCGACGTCTCCACCGTAAGCCACCACCACGCCGACGACGCGCTCGCCCTTTAGGCCGGATGTGGCGCTCGAGAAACGGCGCTGCACTTCGTTAACGAAATCATCGATGGAGACACCGACGGCCTGCGACACGTAAATTTTTTCGTAGGCTTCCGTACGTCCATTGCCGGCGATGGCAGATTGGAGACTCCGGGCGGATATTTGGGGTGGCGGTGCCGCTGCAGACGCTTTAGCGTTGGTGCCATTGCGAACGGATTCCCAAACTTTGGTCTGGACCTGATCGACCGCAGCGCTTTCGCGCACGCTGGGGTGAACGATGGTATTCGCGGCGGCAAATTGCGTGCTGCCGGTCCAGCGGCCGTGCTCGACACAGAAAACGTCGAGGGGGAGCGGCGGAGCGCCCGCGGGAATGATCCGGTCCTTGCCGATGACACGGTCCTGTTTGCCGCCGCTGACGAGTTCGCCCGCGAGGAGCAAGAGCGGACGGCGACTGCGATTGATCAACACAAGCTGGTTGACGGAAGCGCCGGTGCTGGGTTGCGGCAGGTAAACGGGACGTCCATCCCGGCCCCGAACCATGGTTTCGGAACCTTGCTCGCGGACAGTCACTTCGCCAGTGGCGAGACCTTCCTCGAGCGTGAGGAACGGGCTGGTGTCCTGATTGTATGAGCTGACGACAGAGAAGACAGAAATGTTTTCGTAGTGGACGGGATCGAGAAGCCGCCATTCACCCTCGGGCCGAGATGAGGGAGCGGGGGGAGGTTCGGGCACCGAGCCAACAAATGCCAGGCCGCCGAGAGTGGTGATGCGCGGCAAAAATCGAGCGTTCCATGAAATCCTCCTGTGCGTGACCCCTTATCCGGTCAGAGCGAACCAGCGAGGACACGACTCAGGATTAGAACGAGGACCGGAGAATTCCTTGCACGAGAGAAAGTTGTTAGGTGCGCGTTTTTAGTTCTTAGTGAGGATGGAGACGGCAGTGTGTAGCAAAGCCCTCGTACATGGACGCATGAGGGCATGGCTTGCCTATTGAATCGCAATTAAGGAAAAGCAAACGGGGGCGAAGGATCAGGGCCAGGGGTCACGAAAGTCCAGCGGCTAGTCTAGCGGTTGGGGTCGCCGAGGTTGATGCGGGGCTTGTTGCGCTTGGATTTGGACAATTCGCCTTCCTGTTTCTCGTATTCGGCCAGTTCCTCGTCCGTGTAGGAGAAAGAGTCGCGCGAAGCGAACATGGAGTTGGACTTGGCAGCTTGTTTCTTTTTCTTGCGCAAGGCGCCGAATTCATGGCGGACCTGCCGGAGAGGCGCTTCGATGGCCTTCACTTCGACGAGAAGATCGCTGACTTTTTCGAGAAAGTCGTGAAGATGGTAAGGGCGAAGCACATAGGGGAGCCGCGCGGCTTCAAGATAGCCGGTATACTGGCTGGCGGCCAATTCGGGGACGAGGTAGAGTACGCGGACGCGGCCACCATCAGCAGGAGAGACGCTGGCAAGCTCACGCAGCGTGATAAAGGCAGCGCCGTCAACACCCGTGAGAGCGACGTTGGCAATCACGAGAGACCATTCCCCGGTTTTGAGCTCAGCGAGCAGCATCCTGGTATCCCCCACGACGCGGACACGCCACCCCTCGGAATCCAGAATCTGCTTGACCGCACTGCCGCCCTGGGCATTCGTGTCGAGCACAAGAATGCCGACTTGCGGAATAGGAGAGGTAGGACTAGTACTCACGTCAATCAGTATAGCTCCAGAGGGCCGGTGAGGGGCTGCGAAATCAACGGACTGCGGCGTATCGGGCAAGGGCATTTCCGGCAGGGGGGCAGCTCAGGCTCCTTAGTTGCTCAGCCTCCTTAGTTACTGTCCAACGACATAATTGCTCCCGGCGACGGTGCGCTGCGAACTTGTGCCATCCCAGAAGATTCGATAAATGGCTGGGCGACGCGAGGAATCGCTTCCGGTAAAGAAGATCTGGAGGCCGTCGCGCGACCATTCCGCGGCTCGGCCCGACAGCTCGGGCGAACAAAGAGTGACGCGCCGCTTCGAGAGAAGTTCATAGAGGAAGAATCCTCCCGCAAAACCGGTGGCGTCGACCGGGGTGCCCGCAGGCACCGACAGATAATCAGCAGAGACGAGCAGCAAATCCGGATTCGCAGGGTGCACGCGAATGGTGTCCGAACCTTTGATCTGAAAACTGGAACCGTAGACGTCTTTGAGCGCTACGGCCTGAGGCAAGGTCTCTTCACTGAGCCAATAGGCATTTAGGGCGTCCGTCGCGAGAATCGTGTGTTTGTCGATCCAACCGTGCAATGCGCTTACGGGTTGAGGAGAAAACGCGACGGCCGATTCCGGAGTAGCCGAGGGAAATGTCCAGATCTGCCAGGAACGATCCAGAGATTTGAGGAAGGCGATGCGGCTGTCATCCGGTGACCAAAAGGGCTGACGCACGGGGCCGCGCACCAAATCCAGGGATTTGGCGGAATCAAAATCGTAGAGAACGATGGTGGCGCCGGGGCTAGTCCCGGAATCGGGACGCACGTAGAGAAGCCTCTTACCATCGTGTGAGAGGGCCAGGTCGGTGCCGGCTGGGGCGGCGATCTTTTTGATTTTGCCGCGACTCACGACGATACCGCCAGATGAATTCAGGTAGGCGACAGCGACGGGAGCTTTGAAGTTCGTGATAGTTGGAGCGGGCGGTTTCTTTTTGGCTTCCTCTTCTTCTTCGTCAGGCTGGTTGTTGATCTTGGGGAAGAGTTCTGCGGCGATGCGGGCACAGCCCTTCAGAGTTCCGAGCTGAGCGTGGTCCACCGAAGCGCGAAAACTGTACTTTCCGCCGAGTGGCGCCGTGGTCGTCAACGTGTCGTTCATGGCGTCGGTGCAGGCTTCGCGCGTAAGGTGGATGGAGACAGCCGCGCCAGTGCCGGAGTCTTTGGCGTGATAGGTCCAGGAATCGGCGGCTGCTTCGTGAGTGACTTCGGCGGCTTCGAGCGGAATGGGGGGATATCCCGGACGATCGAGGCGTTCAGGGCCCTTTTGGCCGATGCGCAAGCTCCAGGTGGGAGCGTTACCAAAGGCAAGGAGGAGTATGGGGTAGTGCTTTGATTGAGGGGACGGAGGACCGGCAGGCAGTTTCTTTGCGGGAGGAGGATTCTGGGCGAGGAGCTGCGCCGGCAGGCCACCAAGGAAAAGGGATGCGGCGAGCAAAGAGTATTTTGACTTCCGTTGCATGCTGAAGATGAGCCTCCGGGACAATGAGAATACCCCGCAAGGGCAAGCGAGGCAATTGCCGATGAGTTGCGACGAACGCATGTTGTATCCAGGCAGATACGGCAAAACAGGGCTGGTCGAAGGGAAGTCGTGCCTGAAGAAAAAGCGAAAATAATGCTTGACGTAGCGAACAAAAAGCGAAATACTAGGCAGGTGCTTCGAGGTGGGCTATGTCTCCAGTTCACTCCCTGTCGGTGCCGAGTTTTCGGATTCGACGCCGCCACGTTTCACCAACCACTGTAGGACTCTTTCCCGAGTGCCCTGATGCCATAAGCCCAATGAAAACGGTTGGAAGCCTTGCCCCGGTTTCCGACCAACGCGGCATCACTTCGGATCAATCGACGACGGATTGCCCCCCGGCGTCCAGGACCATGCGCGGAACCCAAAGCCGTGAGCAAGGTCCGGTCCGAAATGATGCTGCGGCGCTCCCGGAACGCGCTCACGCGCGGCTGGTCGGCATCGCCCGCCTCGCAGCATCCTCCCCGCCGGCGGAAACACAACGCAAGTCCGCCGAAAAGCCGGAATATTTTGTGCTGCCCGTGAAGTCGATCCTGAACCGGTGCGACTCGAACCGTGTGCCGTTCGAGTGGACGATCAATCCCTACCGAGGGTGCGAGTTTGCTTGCAAGTATTGCTACGCGCGGTACACGCATGAATACATGGAACTGGACGGGTCGGAGTTTGAGAAAAAAATCTATGTGAAGAAGGACGCAGCACCGCTTCTAGCTTGGGACGTCTCGCATAAATATTCGTATGAGTCGGAAGCGTCGGGCGGGGAGCGGCCGGACCACATTGCCATTGGCACGGCGACAGATCCGTATCAGCCAGCGGAGCGGGAGTATGGAGTGACGCGGGCTTGCCTGAAGGAGCTGGCCAAGCGGGAAGGGCTGAGTGTCTCCATCATCACCAAGTCAAACCAGATCGTGCGGGATATCGATGTCCTGCAGAGGATTGCCGAGCGGTCGAACCTGGGAATCGACATTACGATCACGACGCTGCGCGCGGGGTTGACGCGGCTGCTCGAGCCACGCGCGCCGAGGCCGGATTTGCGCCTGGCGGCGGTGAAGCAGTTGCGGGATGCGGGGCTTTCGGTGGGAGTGTCGGCATCGCCGCTCATCCCTGGAATCACGGACCGCGAAGGGGATTTGGAGGCGGTGGCTGCCGCGGCGAAGGAGGCTGGCGCGCAGTGGTTCTTTTCGGGCGTGTTGTTCTTAATGTCGTCGTCGGCGAAGCAGTTCCTGCCCTTTGTGCGAGAGAAGTTTCCGCGGTTGGCAAAGCAGTACGAACAGTGGTACGCGAAAAACGGATACGCGCCGGAAGAGTATCGGAAGAAGGCTTCGGAGCGGGTGGCGCGTATCCGGCAGAAGTTTGGTTTCGCTTCGCGGCCGTGGGTGGAGGCGAAAGGGAAGGTGCGTTGTTCGCAGATGACGTTGAGTTGGGATACAGGCATGGCGAAGCGCACGGCGGAGCCGAATGAAATGCTTGTACGGAGTGCTGTCTCCCAGACAGTAGTAAGTGCCGCAACTGGCGTTTGAAGCCGCAAGCCGGAAGAAAATACGCCGGCAGCGATGCCGCCGCCACAAAATCACGGCACAATGATGCGGGATTCTTCGCGCTTGAGTTCGGGGGATTGCGGGAACTGGTCGCGAAGGAATTCGATGAAGCGCCGCGAGCGCGGGCGGCCGTTGGTACGCAGCAGGCCCATGCGGTAAAGAAAAACCAACAAAAAGAAAAGATCGGAGTCCTTGAAGCCGGCGGAGCTGGCGCGTTCGGCTTGCTGCTTCTTGATTTCGGCGAGGAAGGCCACCAGCGCTGCGTAGAGTTCGCGCGGGAGCAGCGCGTCCGGAGGCTTTTCGTAAATGATGCCGGAACCGAGCGTTTTATAAGTTTGGGCGAGAGCTTGGACGGCCGCGAGGACATCGGCGTCCACTGTCGCGGGCTGCGCGGCACAGAATTTGGCGATAGAGAAAGCCAGGGCGGCCATGAGTTGCTGGTGCGTGTAGACGATGTCTTGCGGAATCTTTTCGTCGAGCAGCGGGGTGTCCGTGGGCAAGGAGCGCTGGTGTCCGTCTTCGTAGCGGTGGGCCGCGACGAGATAGGAGCAGTCGGAGGGGCAATCGATACTGACTTCGCGCCCTATGCCGCAGCAGACGGCACAAATCTTTGCGCCCTTAGCGGGGCAGAAACGCTCGGCTTTGCGCTTTTCGCAGATGGGACAGGACAAGGAATCTCCTCAAAACTTTAGAGCAATTCAGCAGAATACGCGGTACGGCGATAAAAGACAAAATCAGAGGCAGCGGCCCCGCCGTTGTCACGCTCACACAGTCGTGGGCGCCGGAACACGGGGAGACAGTGCGGTTCGGCCTCATTCGGATTGACCACACACGCTAAGTCACTCATCCACTGACACTTGAGCTGGGCTCTTACGCGAAGTTCCCCGAGGCGTGCCTCTTGCACTCCGATAAACGCGGCACATCGAGTGTGGGAGGAGACAATGCTACGGTTCTCGGGAAACTGGTTTTGCAGCAATGTTTGTAGGCGCTTTGCGTTAGCGCTTCTGGCAGTCACTACCGTCCTCGCCGCGTGGGCATCCGGCGGGCAGAACGGGCAATTCGACAACGGACCGTCTTCCGTGTGCGAGGGATCGCTCCTCTACCGCTCACCCATCTCCGGTCTCTACGAATCCGTGCCACTAGTTCATACCGACGTCACCCTCGACGTGCGCGGTCTCGCGGCTGCGGCGACGGTCACGCAGCAATATGTGAACTCTGGCACGGAGCCCATCGAGGCCGTCTACGTTTTTCCTCTGCCTCACGACGCGGCTGTCTACGACATGGAAATCCGCATTGGCAACCGGCTGATCCGAAGCGTGATCCGCGAGCGCGAAGAGGCCAAGCGCGTCTACGAATCGGCCAAATCCGAGGGCAAGCGCGCCGCGCTCGTGGAAGAAGAACGCCCCAACATTTTCACCGCTTCTGTAGCTAACATTATGCCTGGCGACCACATCGATGTCCGCCTGCGTTACGTGCAGCCGCTACGCTGGGAAGATGGACGGATTCGCCTGGTGTTTCCGATGGTGGTGGGACCGCGCTACATTCCCGGCACGCAGGCCGTGGGGCACGATGGAACTGGATGGGCGATGGACACTGACGCTGTCCCTGACGCTTCGCGAATTACTCCCATCGTCCACCACCGAGACAGCCGTTCCGGACACGACATTTCCCTGTCCGTCGATCTCGATGCCGGCTTCGAGTTCGGAGCGATAAACTCGGTGTCGCATGCGATCACCTTGCGTCGTCTGCCTGACGGCCGCCAGCATGTCGAGCTCGCCTCCGGCGCAACAATACCAAACAAGGATTTCGTATTGGAAGTGCAGCAAGCTCAGAGCCGGCAGCCCAATGCGGCGCTGTTCCTCTCACCGGAACCGGGTTCCGGCGAAACCTATTTTCAGTTGTCTGCCTTTCCGCCAACCGTCCAGCCCACGAAACGCCTGCCCGTGGAAATGCTCTACCTGATTGACATATCCGGCTCGATGGCGGGCACCTCGATTACGCAGGCTCGAGAAGCGCTACTCCAGGCCCTCGAACGCCTCGGCCCCAACGATCGCTTCGGCATCATCGCCTTCAACAATTGCTATTATGAATTTGCCTCCGAGCCACTGACCGCCACTACCGAAAATCTCGCAGCCGCGCGCCGCTTCGTCCAACACCTCGAAGCCGGCGGCGGCACTGAGATGCTTCCCGCGCTTCTCCACGTGATGCAGAAGCCCGAAACATCCGGATACCTGCGTCACATCATCCTGCTTACCGACGGAGACCTCGGCAACGAAGAGCAAATTTTCGCCGCACTGCGCGTGCATTTGGGCGGTGCGCGCCTCTACACGATCGCGATCGGCAGCGCTCCGAATTTCTTCCTTGCCAGCAAAATGGCGCAATTCGGCCGCGGCACGTTCACCCATATCGCCGATATCGGCGAGATTCGCGAGCAGATGGGGCGCCTCCTTGGCGCGATTGAGAGCCCCGTACTCACCGACGTGAAGGTATCGTTCGAAGGAGTCCAAGTCACCGAAGTCTACCCGCAGCGGGTACCCGATCTTTTTCTGCGCCAACCTCTGGTCCTCTATGGGCGCATCACGCGAGGTCAGACCGGCCGCGTGCATCTGACAGGTCGCGCGGGCGATCAGCCTTACGAAGCAAGTTTCGCCTTCGACGCCTCGACCGCAACTTTCCATCCCGGCATCACTACGCTCTGGGCGCGGCAACGCGTGGAAGACTTGGTGGACCGCTGGCGCATCTCCGACGAAGACTCCCGAGCAGAGATTCGTTCCACGGTGATCGCGCACGCCATCCGTTACCGGCTCGTCACGCGCTTCACCTCGCTCGTCGCCGTTGAGGATGCGGTGGCCGACACCAGCGGCACGTCCGCCACGGTTCCCGTGCCCACGGAGTTGCCGGCCGGCATGCAAATGGACAAAGTCTTTGGCGCGCCGGCAACCGGCACGGCCGACGCCTTTCTGGAAGCTCTCGGCGTTGCGCTGCTCCTCCTGGGTTATGCGCTGTGGCGGTTGACTCGCAGAGTAGGAGCGTTCTCATGAAGCCACTGTCCTTGAAGCCGCTGCGCTATTTCGTCGCGCTCACGCTGGTTGCAGGTATTAGCCTGACCGGTCGCGCCATGTACCTGCATGCGAAAGCCGCAGTCGCTGGCGTCCTCATCCGCCGGGCTTGGCAAGCAACCACACGGGGAGGCGAGCCGCGTCCGCCATGGCCGTGGGCCGACACTCATCCGGTGGCGCGTCTTCGCATTCCAAGCTTGAATTACGATGAGATTGTCTTGGAAGGCGCCACCCCGCGCACGCTGGCTTTCGGTCCCGCACGGCTGCTCAGCGGCGCGGCCCTGGGAGAACCCGGCAATCTGGAACTCGCCGGCCACCGCACCAGTTGGTTCGAGCCTCTGGAGGGGCTGGCGCTCGGCGACACGATCGAAGTCGAATGGTATGACGCTCGCCACAGGCGCTTGCGCGAGCGCACCTATACTGTCAACACCCTTCGCGTTGTTACGCCAGAAGATAGAACTCTCTTAGCGCCTACGTCTGACGATGTGCTGACACTCATTACCTGTTACCCCTTCGGACGCAGTCCGCGCTCACCGCAGCGCTACATAGTCCGTGCCTCACCGGCCGACCCCACCACTTCAACAAAACTTTGAGTCGTCGCGATAGCTCACGCCATGATGACTTTGTTCTGGAAACGGCGGGCGGCAATGAGGAGAAGAATGGACCCCATGGCGTAGAGGGCCAGGCCATCGAGCCAGAGATGAGAGAGACCAGCGCCACGCAGGATGATGCCGCGGGTGATGTTGATGTAATAGCTGGCGGGAATGAAATAGCTGATGACGTAGAAGACCTTGGGCATGGTCTCGCGCGGGAAGATGTAGCCCGAAAAGAAGATGCTGGGGAGAAAGGTGAGGAAGGCGAGTTGGATGGCTTCGGACTGCGAGTTGGCTTTGCTGGAAACGAGGATGCCGATGGAAAGCGAAACGAAGAGATAAGGGAAAGAAAGGAACGCAAGAACCAGAACATTGCCGTGGATGGGAACCTGAAAGACGAAGCGCATGAAAGTGAGAATCAGGCAGAGTTCCGAAAAACCAATGCCAAAATACGGAAGGAGCTTGCCGAAAAGCAAGCCCATGGGACGGACGGGAGTCACGAAAAGCTGTTCCAGGGTGCCGCGCTCTTTTTCGCGGACGATGGAGAAGGCGGTCAAAAAAGTAGTCACGTTGAGCAGAAGCACTGCGGTGAGCCCCGGGAGAAAGAAATTCGGAGAGCGAGAATCGGGGTTGAAAAGCAGCTTGGGGCGCATGTTCACGGCGAAGGTGGCGCGGTCCTGCAGAACGCGGCGAAGAGATTCGTCCAGACCGATGGCGGTGGTGACGTTGATAGCCTGGCCGGCGACGGTGGAGTCCGAACCGTCGATGAGGACGAGGACCTGGGCGCTCATGTTGTGGAGGAGGCGGTCGGAATAATCCACGGGAATCTTGATGCCGACGCGGGCCTTGGCGGCAATGATGGCGTCGTTGAGGTCGCGATCGTTATCGACGTAGCGAATGACATGAAAGGTGTCGGAATTCTTCAGGCGATCCACTAATTCGCGGCTCTCGCGGCGGCCGTCGGCGTTGAGGACGACGGTGTTGATCTGCCGGATGTTGGTGTCAATACCGAAACCAAGCACAACCATTTGCAGCAGCGGAATCACGAGGGAAAAGAAAAGCGTCGCGGGGTCGCGCCGGACGTGCAGGACTTCCTTGTAAAAGACAGCGCCGAAACCGCGGAAGAAGTTACGCACGGGCGGCCTCCAGCAGAGCTTGATGCTTGTAGGTGAGCTCCACGAAGACATCTTCGAGACTGGGAGCAAGAGGACGAATCTCGCCGACCGCGATGCCGTTCTTCAGGAGCTGTTCGCGAAGATCGTCGAGATTGAAATGGTCTTCGATGAGAGCGTGAATGGATTGGCCGAAGATAGTGGCGCTGCGGATGCCAGGGAGATGGCGCGCGAAACGGAGCGCGCGCGTGACTTCCGGCGTCGTGATTTCCACGCGCAGGGTGCCGGGAGGCTGAACGTCGGGGAGTTCGCGGAGCGAATTGGGCGTGCCGTCGGCGATAAGCTTGCCGTAATAGATGTAAGCGACGTGACTGCAGCGCTCGGCTTCGTCCATGTAGTGCGTGGTGACGAAAAAAGTGATGCCATGTCCGGAAAGCTCGAAGAGGAGATCCCAGAGCTGGCGGCGCGCGACCGGGTCGATCCCGGCAGTAGGCTCGTCGAGGAACAGGAGTGTCGGCTCGTGCAGCATGGCACAGCCGAGAGCGAGGCGCTGCTTCCAGCCGCCGGAAAGCTGCGCGGCCAAGCGATGGAGATAGGGCTCGAGGCCGTTCAGTTGGACAATTTCATCAATACGACGTTTGAGCCGCGCGGGCTCCAGGCTGTAGATGCGGCCATAGAACTGCAAGTTCTCCGTAACAGTCAGATCGTAGTAGAGGCTGAAATTCTGTGACATGTAGCCGATGCGCTCGCGAACCGCTTCCGAGTCCGTGCGGACGTCGAAGCCTTCGACAAAAGCGGAACCGCTGCTGAGCGGCAACAGGCCAGTGAGCATTTTGATGACGGTGGTCTTTCCGCTGCCGTTGGGCCCGAGGAAACCGAAGATTTCGCCCTTCTCAACGCGGAAGCTGACGTCGTTGACGGCAGTGAAGTTGCCGAAGCGGCGTACAAGATTTTGCGCAGAGATGGCTGCGCTAGCGGAAGGTTGGAGTGAGGTAGCCACGGCTTCAGCTTCCCGCTTTCAGCTTCACATCGGCAGCCATGCCGGCAAGGACGCGGCCGGCCGGATCATTGATGCGGATTTTTACGCCAATGACCTGGTGGACGCGTTCTTCGCGGGTTTGTACATTGCGCGGCAGAAACTCGGCCTGCTGGTTGATTTGCTCGACGACGCCATCGAAAGCGGTTTTCGGAAAAGAATCGACGCGAACCTCGGCCTGCTGGCCAATCCTCACGCGGCCGATTTCGGTTTCAGGAATGTAAATGCGAACGTAAATCTGGTCCTTCTCCAGGAGCGTCGCGACCGGCGTGTTGGGAGCGATTAGGTCGCCTGGGCGGACGTCCAGAACTTCTACGGTGGCCGCCGAGGGGGCGGTGACCTGGCGCTCGCGGAAGCGCGCTTCGTCATAGTCATAAGCCCCTTTGGCGAGGTCGACGTCTTCGCGACGGTTGCCCCGTTCGAGTTTTTCCAGGTTGGCCTGTGTCTGGTGGTAGTGCGCTTCGGCAGAAGCGATTTCCTCAGGGCGGTAGCCGCGCTGGAGCTCATGGAGCTTGTGCTGCGCGCTCTGTTGCTGGGCCACGGCGACTTTCCAATTGGCTTCGGCGGTGTCGCGCTGTTGCTTGGAAACGAGATCCTTTTTCGCGAGCGCCTCATAGCGGTCGAAATCCAGATGCGTGCGGATTTCGTCGGCATTCGCGCGGTCGAGATCGGCTTGGGCGGCTGCGATGTCCTCCTGGCGATAGCCGTTCCTTTTTAACTCGAAGTCCGCTTTGGCTTGAGCGGCCATAGCGCGAGCTTCTGCGATTTCTTCGGGACGGTATCCGCGCCGGGCTTTTTCGGCGTTAGCGCGGGACTGCTCCAGGGAAGCTCGCAATTCCTTGTCGTCAAAAGTGATCAAGACTTGGCCCGCTTGAACGGAATCGCCTTCGCGGACGAGAACCTTGTCGATGCGGCCGCCAATTTTGGAGCCGACTCGTATGTTGCGTGCTTCGACCGTCCCGGAGCCTTGCAGCGAGGAGTCGCGCCGGAACCAGGTCGCGTAGACTGCCGTCGCTCCAAGGATTGCTACAACAAGGATCAGGACGAAGATGCCCTTACGGTTCATGGAGTCAATCTCCACAAGTGAACAGGGGAACTGCCCCAGGTGACACCGGTGAGTTATGCGGCGCCAGGCCTGTCCATAACAGGTTGAATGCGGCCTCTATTCGGTCATGTAAGGTGGCATCACCATAAAGCGACCAAATCAAAAGCGTGCCGAAAATGGTTTGGCGAAAAACGTTCGCGATCTCCGCGGCGGGAAGGTCGCTGCGGATTTCCCTGCGGTCCTGTCCGAGCTGAATCATTTGGGTATGAAGAGCATGCACACGCTTTTGCAAGTCAATCATCGCGGTTCGCACTGGAGTTGTTGAGAGATAGGCCTGAAGAAGCGCCCGGATGATCGCGGGGTTGCGCGTAGGCTCCTGGGTCATGCGGACGCCGAGCGAACGCAAGAATTCTGGCATGGGTTCGTTGGTTCGGCGAGCCATCTCGATGGCCGTTTCCAACTTCTTAAGCTGCATCTCTCCGAACACCAGAAGAATGTGGTCCTTGCTCGGGAAGTAATTGAAAAAGGTGCCTTTGCCAACGTCAGCGGCCTCGGTGATATCCTCGACGGTGGCTTCGAGGAACCCTTTATTGGCGAAAAGATCGAGCGCGGCGCGGAAAAGACGTTCGCGGATTTCAGCGCTGCGACGCTGGCGGCGGCCCGGTTTAGCGGCCGACTTGCGGACATCGCTGCGAGAAAGTT
>WNFJ01134605.1_pt1 | contig 31682 bp, 21 predicted proteins | sample 5400461 | NCBI WGS metagenome assembly WNFJ01 (sample SAMN13153349, study PRJNA577476) | soil metagenome | isolation source: 115 cm saprolite on Douglas fir-dominated hillslope | place: USA:California | collected 2013-09-17
CCAGCGCTTGGCAGACCAGCAGGAGAGCGTGGCTGGCTTGTATGCGGGCAACCCCAAACGCACCACCCGTCGTCCGACGGCGGAAGCCTTGTTGCAAGCCTTTCGCTTGATCCACTTGTCTGTCGTGACGCTTGGACAGCAGACCCATCGGCATCTTACCCCGCTCTCTGAGCTGCAGCAGCGCATCTTAGTTCTCTTGGGCGTTTCAACTGCCCTCTATGATCGGCTGGCTGCTGAATCTCTCAAACCAACCTGAAAATGACCGAACCGGGAGTTAGCAGTATACTATATAGATGTGGTTGAGCGTGAAAAAATTCTGTTCAGGAAAGATAACAGGTGAAAATACCGCTTTTCGCTTGTTATTTACAACTCATTTCATTCTCCTCGCTCTTTCTCTGCTTCCGTCTGTTTAGATTGGCGCACCTTAAGAAAGAACGACCGCTTCGTTCATCGCTCTATCTCTCGTAACAATGTGATATAGTTTTTCCGTATCTCCTCGGTTTTCGGATAGAGTTTTCCAATTGACGTTTAGGTTATTTCAGTCAAAATTCAGTGGGTTCTGACTCGCAGAGCTCAGATATTCTAGGGCAGCATCAATAGCTTCTTTTACTGATGGTATATTTGCTTTTCTTGGGACTCCAGCCCTATAGATCAATTGCCATCGCTTTGGTTGAACACGCTCTTGAAGGTAGCACTCTGTCACCCATTGAATGCGGCGTAGAGCATATGCTTCGAAAGTTTCAGTCGCTTCAGATAAAATCTTAGCTGTTAATGGAAGCTTGTCTAAATGCCTGTAAAGTGTTTCTCTCTGGCCACAATCTCTGCCAATCTCTCTAATCGTTAATCTAATCGGGCGTCCTATAGCATTCTTGATACGTAAAATTGAGGCTTTCACCTCTTCTGCGAGTTTTGTATCGCGATCTTTCCAGTTTCTAGAAGAGACTTGCTTAGTTAGCCTTTGTTCACGTACCGGCTTGTGTTTCTTTAGCCACTCCTTATCGTGCTCAGAGAGCCATTTATATACATTTTCTAATTTGTTTCGACGTTGCTGTATTGTAGCTTCAGGATCCTCCTGAAGCGAGGCTAACCATACTCGTCGATACATATCTAACTTGTCTGGAATTGGACCTTCCACAAGGCTAGAATGAAGTTGTTGGCTTTCATCTAATAGCTTACCTCTATATTTATGAGAAGGTAGTCCGAGCTTAGTTGCATGACGTTTTACTGTCAATGTATAGCATCCAAGCCTATCTGCAATTTGTTTGATAGTAAAGCTCGGGTCTTCCCACAAATTTCGTAGAGCAGTTTCCCATGTTGGCCCAAAGGTCTTCACCCGGCTAATCTTGTATCGGTCCTCTATTGTCATATCTGGACCAGTGCGATAGTACACAAAGCCACAGGCACAAGAAAATACGCCTATAGGGCTCTTTCTGTGTATGATGTGATAATGTTGAATTTGAGATTCCCGATAGTGAGCACAGGTAGGATTAAGGCAAGGCCAAGGCCCCTCCCCAAAGGGCTTGTCTGTAAAAGGTATGGAATAATTAAAAAACGTTTCGGCGGTGTGTTCCAAGAAGTGTATAAGGAGTAAATGATGTAAAGGAGATTGAACCCTCTTTTTTGGATGTATTAGATAATTGAGCCATGTTATTCTTTTTGTACTAAGTTTGCAGTGAAGCAAGTTTAAAAGATCAGATGGATAGTACTCTTGAAAAAGTTGTATCAACTTGTGTTGATAGACTAGACCTCCATATGTAGCTAAGCCATGTTCGAAGAATATAGCTAAGTAGCGCTTGGATAAAGACTCAAAATCTGAAGTTAGACCGCGTTGATTGAGCAGCCACATAGAGTCCCGAGCAATTTTCAGTAGTATTTCTCCATGGTTGCTAGGTTTGCTAGGAGGTTGCGGTCGTATCTCGTGGATTGCAGATTCTGCCGAGATAAACTCGTTCTTTGTCCTTTGAGAACGTGGGTGTGTATTGCTATTTTGTAGTAAGACCTCATGTGTCGGACACACCTCAACGCCAGGCACTTGATGAACTCGATGCCAGTAACACTCACCAAATTGCTGCCTATCATTATCTAAACAAAGAGGACAGAAGCGGAGCCATTGAAGCAGGGGAGCCTGGAAATAAGTAATACCCGCATGAGCGTGGGCTGTTGATCTATCGCCATACATGTGATTTCGCAGGTATCTAAGCCGCTCAGGTGGAAGAAATGGCCCATAAAGCGGCAATAACGTGTGATCATCGATGAGTATATCAACTGTATAGCTATGTCCTAAGGGCAACACACTAACGAGCGCATTGAGGCGGCAAGGAAAATCGATAACACCATTGATAAATTCTGTTCCAAATAATTCGCGCGCTACGGCTCCTACCGTTGGATATTGCATATGGTCGCTAAAACGTGCGCAGACACTATAAAACAGTTCATCAGGATGTGGGTCGGGAAAATGTCCAATCAATTCCAAGCCTCCTTGCACTATTGCAGCAACTACTTTCAAATTAATTACTGTCCGCTGATGCCTGATTGACTCCTACGAGGGGGAAAAATCATTATTATGATTCATGGATGAGTTCAAGGCTCTCCAGGCAGCATCGATTGCTTCTTTTACCTGTGGAATCTCCGCAACGCGCTCTACTCCTGCATGTTTAAGTAGTTGCCACCTGCGTGGGTAAATGTCCTTTCGACGATAGTTCTCTGCTGCCCAATGAACTCTTCGCACTGCAAAGTCTTCACGTGCCTCGAGGTGCTCAAGTAAATTGTTGGCTGTTAGCGGAAGCTTATCAAGATGTTTCTGAATCAATGCCAATTGACCAACCTCTCTGCCTATTGCGGAGATTGTAATGCGTATGGGAGGCCCTGGAAGATTTTTGAGGAGAAGTGCCGCAACCTTGACCTCCTCTGCGAGTTGAAGGTCGCGTTCCTCCCAGTCCACACGACTAGGTCGCGCCTTTGGCTTATTCCTAGATGGTAGATGTGCTTGAAGCCACTCTTTGTCGTTTCTATAAAGCCAGGTGTACACGCCTGGCGCTTTGCTCCGTAGTATCTTTATCCCCTCTCCGGGATTGGCTTGCGTCGTGGCCAGCCATGTTGCACGATATGCCTCTAATGAAGCTCCTTCTGAACTTTGAAGTGAAGGTGGTGAGATCTTCTGACGGACTTTTGGTGGTGAACAGATATTGACCGGGCGAGGAAACGGCAGCCCGATTTGGAGGGCTTGATGCTTTGCGGTCAGTGGGTCAACTCCAAGTTGGCATGCCATTGCTCGCAGACTGACCGTTTCATCTTCCCATAGTATCTGCAATCTCGTTTCCCATAGGGAGCCGAACGCCTTTATCTTGCTCCGTTTAAACTGATCATCTTGCTTAGTGTCTGGACCCGTCCGCGAATATACAAAGCCGCATGCACATGCGAAAGTACCTATTGGCTTTCCACGTACATGTGGGCTATATACCACCTGGCATTCTTCGATAGAGGGAAGATGGTAGTGACTACAAACAGGATTAAGGCATGGCCAAGGCCCAATTCCAAATGGTTGATCTCCACCTGGAGAGCCAAAGAAACTTTCAGCAGTCTGTCCGAGAAAATGCATGAGCAGAAGGTGATGGAGAGGATGCTGAGCGCCATGGGGAGCGCGAACCAGGCGTAGAAGCCACGATTCCTGAACATGTTCCTCGAGTTCACAATGAAGGATCTGTAACAATTGAGGAGGATAGCAATTCCTGAACTTCTGCAAAAACATGCTTATATCAACCCTGCCTCGGTACGTGGCCAGATCTATCTCTGTCAATAGTTTGCGGTATCGATGATGAAGTAGTGTAAAATCTTGAGACAGGTTGTGCTGGCACAGGAGCCAGTGGGCATCACGAGCGATATCCAGGAGAGTTTGGTGATATGGACTTCGTGAGTCAGACTGCTCTTCTGTCTTTCTCATAGCATGCTCGGCCGAAACAAACCCTTGCCTTGTTTTCTTATTCCTTGCACGAACATCGCTATCTTGCAGATACACTTCATGAAATGGGCATATCTCGACGCCAGAAATTTGATGCACCCGGTGCCAGTAACACTCACCGTAACGGACTCTATCCTCTACTACACATCGGGGACAGAAGCGCAGCCATTCCGGGAGGGGAACACTGCTGGCCATGATCCCGCTTCGCATGTGAATGGCTGGTCCATTGCATCCGCGCATATCTTGTCGAAGGCGGCTGAGTCGTTCGGGCGGAAGAAACGGACTGTAAAATGGAAGTAAAGTGTGCTCTGCGATGAGATAGTCCGATGTGTATGCGCTTCCAGGCGGAAGGCGAGCGATGAGGTCGTCGAGGTGGCTTGGCAGCGTGATAGAGGCAATAACCCATTCGCGTCCGAAGAGATCTCGCATGGCGATGCGATGCTTCGAATACCCATAGCGTTCACAAAGTCGCGCACAGACGCTATAGAATATCTCTTCGGGATAAGGGTCCGGGAATACACCAATCATGCCTTTGTATCCTATACAAGATACTCACTGAGGTCGCGAATAAACCTTCCTTTTTTCAGTACGTCGTATGCAGTCATACCGTGTTCTCGCCCTTTAATAGCCATCTCTAGCAGCCCGCCTTCTACTTTCGCTGTATGATCTTTACTCTCCTGTGCAGAGCCTCCTGCTTCTGAACGCTGTTGAGCATTCTGACTTCCTTGCTCTGTACCGACCACATTCTCTTCCTGCCGCCCATCATTTGCACCTGTGGTTGGGCTTTCTAAAGCTGGAGAAGTACCCTGCATAGACTCCAAGGAAGGGGAGGCTACATTTCTCAAGGCTCGCCATACTGCTCCCTCCAGGTCTATTGGTTGAATGTCTTCGTACTTACGTAGCAATGTTTTATTATTCGTCCTCAGGGCAAACAAGAACTCCTGTACAGATCCCAGTCTCTCTTGGGCGGTCTTCCTGATAATATCTGCTGTTACACACTCTTGTTTTCGTTCGATGGCTCGTATCTGTGAGAGAAAGTAGAGCTTAATTGCAATATCTGTGATGCCTTGCGATTCATCGTACATCACCTCGCTAAGTTCATCTGTGAGATCACTTTTATTGTGGACATACTGGTACTCCCACAAGGTTTCCAGGAACACCCGCCATTCACTGTCCTTTTCTTTTTTCTCGTCCTTCTCTTTCTGCATTCGTTCCCAAGGCATATCGCCTTGTCCTGCAGCCCGACGCGCACGTCGAAACTCTCCCTCCAATGCGGCCCGCGCTTTAGGAGTCCCTACGAACACCATTGGTACGCCAATAGTGTTATCAAGCTGAACAAGGAAGCTAAGCATCTTGTCCGCTCTTTCGGATCTTACAAGTCGCAAGTTCTGAATCTCATCAATGACAATGACACCGATGCTGTGGTCTGAAGCGACCTTGCCCATTGCTACACGCATTTGTTCGACATTAGGTCTGCCCCGTAGCCCATGATTCTCGTAGTAGTTCGTTCCCAGGAGCAGATCCACCTGATGGAAGAGGTCATGACAGAGACCGGATATTGAACTATCGGGAGGGCATTCCAATTTGATCCACACAAGTTGTGTCCATGTAAAGCGCTTGCCTTGATATTCAGTGTGTTGGATGACTTGTGGATACAGGGACAGAATGCTCGCTATGGTTCTTGATTTCCCAATGCCGCTAATGCCTATGAGAGTAAATCCCTGCGTTGGAACTCGTGGTACAGAACTGAATACCGCATTTTGTTCCATAAGGCGAAGTCTTCGCTTCGTCTCGGGCCAGAATCCCAAGTCGAGAGGATTTCGTCCGACGTATCCCGCTCGAATTAACCTTGAGAAACGCTCCTCCAGTTCAAAATGTATGTTTAAGGGTTGAAAGAAGCGAGCCGCCTCTAGGAACAGATGCAGGCGCAAGTGGTCTGGCCATTGGCGGTAGTTCTCGTCGTAGCCTGGATCATGCTGGAGAAGGTTGTAAGCCTGATCACGATTGTAAGCCGGAGGCAGCGCTTCAATCAGAGGGTTGTTTCGATAGCTCTTTAAAAGCTGATCATGGTACTCCGCCTTCCAAAAAGGAGCCTGATAAGTATAAAATGACTCGCTGTTGTGCATTATATAATCCTCCATTTCCCGATGCCGCTAATGCCGATGATGGTAAATCCCTTGGTTGGAACGAGCGGCATAGAACGAAATACCGAATTCTGGTTAACAATGCTGAGTATTTGTTCCGATTCGAGCCCGAATTCCAGATCAAGATGATTGTGACCGACATACCCCGCTCGAATCAATCTTGAGAAACGCTGCTCCAGTTCAAAAGGAGTCTGGTAGGTAGAAAAGTGCTCATCATTTAGCATCGTCTGATCCTCCATCACGCTTCTTGCGCAACCATCGGGCTCGTTCTGCTTTAAAAAAGGCGTCTTCCTCTACTTCTTCCTGGGTAGGTGAAGTGGAAGTCGGGTTGGGTGAAGTAGGAACTGCGCTATGTAACAGATGATCTTTCTCGTGTTCGAGTCTTCGCTCTTCTGCTCGGTACTCGCTGATTCCTCGCTTTAGATCGGCTTTGCTGATCCCTTTCTTGGCCACTTTTGTCTTTTTCTGTGCATCACGAATAATTTGCTCTTGCTTCGTCTGGATTTCGACCTGTATTTGTTGGGCGCGCTGATCTGGCTCTATCGCTAGAATCTTCTCTAATTCCCGACGGTCCTTTATATCTTGCCAATCAAAATCGGCCCACATTTGATCCTTAGGCATCAGCCTACATTCTTCGATCTGCCTTCCCTCATCAAGGCGTAAGTAGATTCTCTTAGTTGTCCGCCGATCGTAAGCCGCCGGAATAGACCAGCGCTTCGTTATCCTCGCCTTAGCGAACCATCGCTCTTTCCAGGCTAAGTCGCATTCATAATAGAGGCCTTTGAAGCGGATCCCTTCAGGGGTGACTGTTGCTTTTTCCTCCTCCAACAATTTGACGTGAACCATGGCGGGAGGTTTTTCTGTGAGCCTGCCACGGCGATTAATAACCCCCCAATTCCATAATTGAGCGGGGTAGGCTTGCACACCGTCAGCAATCATATCTTTATCCCTGGGATAGTCCTTTATCTTATGGGCGATATTATGTTCGATGATGCAACCGATCAATAACTGACGCAGCTCATGCAACGTCAAGCAAGCGTCGAGCTCATAATCGGGTCCACCGCGTTCGGGATAGTTGGGTATAGCTCCCGGTACCCAATCGATAACGAAATCGTCGAGCAATCGGAAATGCCGCTCAACAATCGCTTTCCAATCCGGGCGATAAGGGGGAGTGTTTACGACCTCAATTTTGAAATGCCTTGTCAGAAAGTCGGAATTCTTCGACAACATCTCGCCTCGATCTCCAACAATGGCTTTGGGAAGGTGCTGGCACGGCCAATCGGCTTCGGTGATGGTGTAGCCGTATTCTCGGCAGTAATCGACCTTGTTGCGTACCGCGTTTTCCAGCAACAATCTGACTCCAAGCCAGCTGGGCGCATCGAGACCGACACCCAACGCCATGATGGCGTGTGAAAAGACATCGCTCAAGATGTAAATAACAGGCCGGCCGATCTTTCTTGAGCGGTCAAATTCGCTTACCAGATGCACGTCTCCAAGCGTCCAGTCAAGTTGTGCGATAGAGCCTGGCCCATCGGCATCCAAGGTTGAGTTGCCAGGGATCGCCCGGTCGTTCAGATCAAAGGATCGCTGGCCATCACGAGCTAGGGTAACATCGACAACATTACAAGACTTCCTATAAACATATAAGAACTGGTCGTAAGAAGGCACTTCGTCAGAGGCAGGCAGTAAAGGGACTTTCACGCCATGCTTTTCATACTTCCCTCTATAAAAAAAAGTTGCTATCGTCTTTTTATAGGCATAGCGGAGTGACCTTCCCTTTTCATTTAAGAAGTACAGTTTGATCCCAGTCATAAAATGTTCTTCTGCTACAGGATCCATGTTTACGCCAGTAGAACTACCCGGCCTGCCCAGTTTTTTGTAATCCTTTGCTTTGTCTTTTTTTCTACCAGTACCACATCGATAATAGCGGGGAAACACTGCTTGCTCAATTTGGCCTCCTCTCCAGTATCGCTTAACATACCTACGAACAAGCTTGGGATTAAATCCACTGCTCTTAGCTGCGTGGCTTATCAGTTTGCCACGAACGCTGGGAATAAAAACGTCTTTGTGAGTGACGATGGGTTTGATGACCTTCCAGAGCTTCTCAAAATCGTCCTTCTCATCAGCAGAAAGATCGGCTTTCGGACGCAGTTTTTCCATATAGGGGTCGGTATCCATGATACGAGCGTTGGAGGCCTTGAGAGCCTCTTCAATCGCATCATAGGAAAGATAAACCGGGTTCACTGCATCATCGTCATCAATGTTTGTCACATCAATGACAACCACAGTTGAGCCATTGGGGTCAACGTAAAGGATGCGGTCGTAGCGAGGATGTTGAGTACCAGGCCACTCAATGATCGTATTCATATTAATGCCTCGCATATCACTGTCCTTCCCGATAAAGATCTTGCAGCCTTTCACCTAATAGGATAAGAGGTTTGCCTGGATTGATTGGTGTGTGCATATCGATTTGCCAGTAACGCTGCGCAATGAGGTGGTAGGCAACCGACAAACTCGTTCCTGGCTCTTGGCCGAGTCGACGGTCACAAGCCTTGGTGGCATGTCTCAGAGCAAGAGTTCCTTCATTTACTGACTGTGTAAGTATGAGGGCGATATCGCAGATTTCATCAAAGGTAAGCCCTAAATCTTCCCGATAATATCGATCATGGATGCGATCTACATTATCGGCCAGTACCTTGGGAATCTCGTGTTCAGTAACAATGCCCCAGTCGGTATTGCATGCCTTCCAGAACAAGCGCTCGATTTCTAATTTTTCAAGCGTTCGATCGGACGCTAAGTCTGCAAAAGGCTTAAAAGTGCGGGCTTGCTCACTCCTCCGCCCGTCGATCTCAAGAGTGAACAGAAAGTCTGTCGTGAGGACAACATGCTTTTTAGTTATAGGGTGAGAAGGATGTTCGAAACCGCAAGCCTCGGCTATTGCGAGTGTACGCTCAAGGGGAAGAAGTGGATACTGTTCACGAATGTCTACGATAATCTTTGACCATTCACCAACGTTAAAACAGTCAAATTCGTGGTTGCTGAACAGATGATGCTCACGTCCTGTTTTCCATCCATAGGGACGATGGGCAAAGCCATGAGTTGGTACATCTCGTACTGTCAGCCAGGGTATATAGGCTGCACCCTCATTTTGACCTCGGCCTGCATCAATGAATTTTGCAATCTTCGTTTCATCTATCGTTTGCTTGTTTCCTGCCATCTTTTACCCCTCCGTGAGTTAATGAAAGATACAAAAACCAGAATTAAGCCGATTCTCTCTGTGGTCATGCCAATTATTAGGACTAAATACTCTACTAAATCAATAGAGCGAGGAAACTATCCGGTTGCTGCCTACAAACTCTATAGTGCCTCATGATGCTGATGAACAAATTAATGCGGCCAGCGTTTCTGAGAAAGGTCAGACCGATATCTTTGCGCCATCAATTTGATGTCCGATTAATTTGTTCATCCACATCATGAGTTCTGTAAAAACCACGGTAACTTTTTTTCTTAGTACCATTCTTGTCATAGACTCTAACTGAATACTTTCTAAAATTCAAGGTACTGTAATTTAGTGTAATGCGCTTTAATGCGCTTCCTCACGCTTTATTAAGCAACGCGAAAAATCAATTTGGCTTGTGAGGCGGATTGGGATGATGATGTCATTTGCAAATTTCCCCCGACCCTGGTGGGGTTTTCCCCCGACCCTGGTGGGGTTTTCCCCCGACCCTGGTGGGGTTTTCGAGTTGTTAAATAGTAGCGTAATTTTCAAAAAAATCGACAAAGTTTCTTATTTTAAGAACTTTGATAGTGAGCAGTTTTGTATTCCTAAAGAGATTTCTATGCTAGATTAACTGAGCTATGAGAAAAGATCAGATTGCTCTTCGGATGATAAATCTATGGCTGTTCTCATAACTCTCGACATTAGTTTCTATGGAGCAAGCTCATTGGTTTTGTAGGCTAGCAAGAATGCGAGGATTATAACGTGTAGATCTTGCTATACGAAGGAAGTTGATGTACCAGAAGGATCAAACATGCTGTTTAGTGTGCTGGCAAGTTACCAGCCAGGGGAGATGCCAGTACTCATATGAGCTTTAAAGAGCGCTTGTACCTCCGTAGCCCCGGATTGTCCAGTCGTGAGTAGAGAGTAATCATCATACCTATGAGGAAATCATTGCCCATCTGTGTACCGGGGAGAAGTGTCGGCATGAGTTAAAGGGAGTGAAAGGCAGGTGGCCGAAAGATGGCAAGCTCACGACTTTCCTCCCAAGACTGCTGGGTAAGCGAACACCAGATGGATCAGCTTCGCTTTCTATTGACCGGCCTTGAACCAGGAAGTGTTTCTATGAGAAATCACGGCTCCTGTGCGTAGGTTTTTTCAATGGCAGCAGGTCTCAGTGGCAAGAACTCCTAGCGTTGCTTCATCTGCTATCATTGGCACTGTTCTCCTTTGGCACGAATGAGCGAATGATCTCAGGCACATGACCTGTCGTGATCAGTTCCGCGATCGTCTCGCCGGTAATGGCGCTCAATAAGATGCCAAACCCTCCATGTCCGCTGGCGATTGTGACATTTTCCCATGGAGGGATCGGGCCTAAGAGTGGATGTGAATCGGGTGTTTTCGGGCGCAGACCTGCCCAGATGCGGAGTACGGGGATGTGTGCGAGTGCAGGCAGGAGTTGGGTGGCGACCGTGAGCAAATGCCAAACTCCCTCTTCCGAAACCGAACTATTGAAGCCGACATCAGCTTTGGTGGCTCCTACCACAACGGTTCCATTGGGTTTTGGTGCCAGATAGATATCTTCGTCAACGATGTCTTCATCAAAGATAATATGTCGTACCGGTGGCACGGGTTGGTGGAAAGCGAGTAGTTCACCACGCAATGGACGCACTGGTAACGTGACGTCCAACCAGGTTCCACAGCGAGCAGACCACGCGCCTGCTGCAATGATGAGCTGATTGCAGGTCAGCAGATCACCTTGATTTGTCCAGATTCCGGTAATCCTGTTGCCGGATGCTGCTCGTTGCAGTGCTACGACCTCAGTATGAGTGTAGAGCAAAGCTCCCAGGTTCAGAGCGGCTTGTGCGTACGCTTCTACCATTTGCACTGGAACGACTTGCGCCTCATCCCTGATGCTTACAACGCTATGTATTCCTGAAGAAAGGAGTGGCTCACGCTGATAAGTCTCCTCAGGCGTGAGTACCTCGATGTCATAGCCTAACTGCCGCCATTCTTCTGCCCACGTTTGCACAGGCGCGATCTTCTCGGCAGGCAGGAGGCGTAGCGTTCCAGTTCGCTGGTAGCCAACATTGATTCCTGTAACTGCTTCCAATTCTGGAACGAACGTAGAGAAACGTACCAAGCCAGCAAGTTGGAGCGCTTTGAATGGATCTTGGTGAGCGAGAGGTCTGATGGGAGCGAGCAGTCCTGCTGCTGCACTTGATGCTTGATTGCCGATGTCGCCTTTCTCAAGGACGATGACCTCTACACCTTGCTTCCGAAGAAAGTAGGCAATTGAGCACCCAATAATTCCGCCTCCCACAATCAGCACATCAGTTGAGTATTTCATCAGATTCTCCCTCTCCTTGTACATTGCTTTACAGCTTGGCTATGTATCTCTAGTACAGCAGGTGCATCACCCTTCCTCCAATTCATTGAGCCCAACTTCGATCTCATCTTTGGTGTAGTACCAATCGAATAGCTTTCCCTTCTGTTCATCGAGCCATTCGGCTTGTTCTCGGGTGAGGGGATGCGACAACTCAAAAACCAGGTGATGTTCTCTCGTATGCACATGTGGAGCAATACCCAGTTGCTCTGCCTCAAAAGCGGCCTGTTGCTCTAAATCGGTCGGTGGTCGTTCCTGGGAATCGACGAACCAGCCCGTTTTATCGAAGTGTTGATCCACAAAGACCAGGATGAGATAGCGAGTCGTGAGATGCTTGAGGATATCGTGCAAAGTGATAGTGAGAGCGCTATCGAGAGTTGGAGCCGTCTTTGTTACACTTGTTTCAGGTACTGTGACTTCATATTGCCATTGGCCTGTCTGACGGATGTTCAGAGTATAGGTCTTCTCTTTCATGGCCTACTCCTCTCAATTGTATGATTTGAGCATATACTTCAAAGGGGAGAGCGTCGCACTATTCCCATGGATATCTCCCTTCTTGGGGAACAAATTATCTATATTGTCGGTATACTACAGAAACCGTCCTGGCAGCAGATGCAAGGAGCTTTCGGTCTCCCTTGTTGAGTAGCAAACAGTCCAGAATCCATATATCATGCGCAATCCCAGCATCCAGAGAGGGCAATCACTGGGATATAAGGCATACTATCATTTACATAGAGGACAGGCGCCTCCTAATCACAGGAGGGAAGCGTATCGTCATTTGTCGAACTCTTTGCTCACGTCCGCCCATGGCTCTGCTCCTGTTCGTCTACGAAAGTTGTCATTGTTTCGTCTGGTTCACTCTCACGAGCCACTTCCTCATCATCGAACACATATCCTCGTGGGAGCTCTCTTCGTGATATAGAGGACGTTGGCACGGCTTTCGGTTTTTCGTGTTTCGGACGCCTCTGCATGGCTTGCTCTAAGATGTCCTTAAGACGGGGAAATTGCCTAGATGGTTGAACCGACGGCGTTGAAACTGATGAGGCGGGCTTCTCTTGAGACGAGGGCTGCGATAGCGTCCGCAGATCGCGGAACCGGGTGGAGCTTGGGTAAAAACAGATATCCAATTCGGCGCGTGGACCATTGCGATGTTTGGCAATACTGATCGTCGCCGACTGGCAGGCTGCGGTCCCTGTCGTCTCCTTCTCGTCAACCGAGAGGAAGAGCACCAGGTCGGCATCGTTTTCCAGCGACCCGTCCCGCAGGTCGGAGAGCTGGAGTTTCTTCGTCGGTCTGCTCTCAAAGGCACGCGATACTTGCGCCAGGGCAAGGACGGGAATATTGAACTCGCGTGCGAGCGCCTTCAGGCTCCGGCTGATCTCACCAACCTCCTGGACACGATTTTCGTGCCGCCGGTCTTGAGTGCTGGAGAGCATCAGATGGACATAATCGACAATGAGTAATTCGACACCGTAGCACTCGACTAGCACATGCGCCGTATCGTGCAACTGTATTGTGGAAAGGTTGGCGCTGTCATCGATCCACAGTTGGGCCTCGCTCAGGTTGACGCTTGCCTCCATCAACAGCGACCAATCGTCGTCTTCCATCGCAAGCGAACGGAGCAGGCGTTGATCGAGGTTGGCTTGCATGGAGAGCAAGCGCCTGATCACCTGCTTTTTGGGCGCCTCCAAGCTGAAAAGGCCAACAGAACAATGTGCCTTGAGCAGCACATGCAGGGCAATACTCAAGGCAAAACCAGTTTTCCCGATCGAGGGAGGACCGGCGACGACGATCAGGTCTGCGCGCTGCAACCCGCCAGTTATCGTATCCAGATCTGCAAAGCCGGTTGGGATTCCAGTAAGGACCATGTGCTTTTTTCGCTGAGTCTCCAGATCAGTCAGATAGCCATCCAGGCCGATTTGAAAGGGGAGCATAGAAGGTGGAAGATATTTCTTCAATGAGAAGAGTTGCTGTGTGATGCTGATGGTACGTTCAAGATCGCCAATGATGTGCTTGAGATCAAGGCTGTCGTCCCGCACCGTGTAGGCGTGGAGTCTCTCCTTGACCTGCCTGAGCAGACGGTTGAGTATGGCCTGTTTCAGTTGATATGCTTGCTCCTCTACGGGGATGGCCTTACTCTCAGCCTGCTGCTTGAGTAGTGAGAGATAGGGAACTCCGCCAATACGTTCAAGCTCGTCCTGCGTGAGAAGGATACTCATCGCTTGCACGATGTCGCGTTCCGAGGTGCCCATCACGGTCAAAAGTGTCTCGTAGATGAGACGATGGCGGTCCTCGGAGAAATCTTCTGGCTGCAACATGGCTCGAATGGTCGTCACCCTTTCTGGATAAAGAAGCATACTCCCAAGCAGGAGCGCTTCTGTACGCTCGATATTTTCCGCGGTAATTGGTTTATGTGCGGCCATACTTATATTCCCCGCTTCCTCTCTACGGCAAGTTTACAGGGACGAAAATCTTTGACATGTTCAAAGACAACCGTCGTGATGAGTTGAGAATCGGTCAAACGTGAGCGCAGTCGTTCATTAAGCCCTTGCAGCTCTTTGACGACGGCGGTAATGATCGTGGGAAGTGCCAGTGCCGCGCGGTAATCGAGTAGTTGTAAGAGCTTTTCATTGGACCATAGGGAGGGCTGTTGTGCACCAAGGTCATCAAGGACTAACAGTTCCACCTCGCGTACCCAGGCGAAGAGCTGTGTATACCTTTCAGATGGAATGAGAGCTGCTCTCAATGCATCAAGTAGATCTGGGACAGTCGTGTAGAAAACGGCTGCTCCACTACCCAGACGTTGATTCGCAATAGCCGTCGCTAAATGCGTCTTTCCGCAGCCACTTGGCCCTGTGAGGAGAAGCCATCCTTGCGGGTTCGCCGCGAAATCAATACTCGTCTGAAGGGCTTCCTGCACTCCGGGAAGACGGGCATTAAAGGTTTTGAAGGTACTGTCGCGGAAAGCATCCAAATTCGCTGCTTGGCGTCGCTGTTGCTGGCGCAAAGCCATTTGCCGATCTTCAACACAGGAACACAGGACGCTTTTGCCAAAGGATGGATCGCCGTAGGGAACATCGATCCGCAGTCGTCCTGCTCCTCCGCAGACCGGGCAGATGGGATTGGCTGCACATGTGTTCTGTTTTCTTTCGTTCGCCTCACGCTCAGGGCACAATCGAATTTGTCCTGAAGGGAAGAAATCCTTTTGATTTGCCATGGGTTTGTTCATCCCTCGGGTTCTTACAGCTATTGGCCTCCTTTGTGCCAAAGGTTCCGTTCACCTCGTTATCATCAAAGAGTTATGCCGGTGGAGTGTGCATCCCATCTGGAGCTTCTTCGATCAGTTCTCCAGGTGGAACCCCTAAAGCCTTCGCCAGCTTTCCAAGCGTCTCCGTGGTTATTACATGGTAGGGATTTTTATACATCCGCTTGACCGTGTTATAGGCCACATCGGCATCCCTCTGGAGTTTGCCCATGCTGAAACCCTTCTGCCTGGCAACTTCTTTCACCCGCAAACGTATTGCCATTGGCCACTGCCTCCATCTATGCTCTATAGGATTGTAGCAGCCCTTGCTTCCTGGCAACACTAGGCAGCTAATGTCTCACTTGCGTATGGGGCCTTCGATGTCTATGATCAGAAGGCAATGTCGATGCCTTCTCGACTGCTATGACAGACAAGATGGCGCCTCTGAACGCAAACCTGTACTGGAAGAGAGTTACTCGATCATTGCTTCTTTCTTCCCAATACAATTGGGATGAAAGCCCATGCTGTTACTACCTCGAGGAACCACCCTGCAAGCATTTCGCTAAGCACACCTTATATTAAACGCCACTAATGAGGAATGGGGATTTGCGCCGTTGTACAAAGCAAGGCTTGTACTCTTTTTTCTGTGACTGACAAAAAATGTATGCTACTTGTCGTATGCTTTCTCCTCCTTTTCACTCTCAGGTGAATCAATACAGCCTGTCTTGGAAGTGGCAGACCATTGCAATGTGGCATTGTGCTTCCTCGCCTGAAAGAATTGGTACCTGAGAGTCCATGACATGCATGAGGACATCTTTGGATTGCATTAGTAGAGTCATGCTACTCTTTGGAGAGTTCCATCGAGGAGCAATCTTTGCTACGATCCCGTCAAATTGCAAATGAGAAGACGAGATTGACAGTATGCTTTCAGGGCTAACTCGGACTTAAATAGGGAGAAAGCATTTTCCTTGCCACTCTTCCTGTGTGTCCCCTTTGCCTCAAAGAGGAAGTCTACACATCTATAGGGATTATAACAAGCTTATTCAAGGCTTGTAAATAAATATTACCATATAGGAAATTACTTGTTATATATATCTATCTGGTTAAATTTACACTCAGGTATAGATACATCTATCATGCTCGCATGAAAGATGGTATTGACATCCCAAATCTCCCAGATTATGTTTCGATCAAAGAAGCCGCTGACATGTTAGGGATCTCTGATAAGCGAGTGTACCAGTACATTCGGGCGGGGCGTCTTCCTGCACAACGAGTAAGCCATATCTTGATCCTGCCGATCGAAGCAGTCAGACAGTTTAAGCCAGGTCCATCTGGACGCATACGAACAAAAGCCCCCTCCTGGCATGCATATCGGAGTCGGGGAACACTCATTGTAACTGAAATTCGCGTCCCGGTACGTGCAGGTCAGCAGGCAACATTGGTGAAAAAGTTGAGGTCGATTCAGAAACTCGACGAACATACCTTTCCCGGAACAGTCGCCCGCTATGTAGTCAAGAGCGATGAAGCTCTGACAGCTTTACAAATTTTGTTGATTTGGAAAAGTACTGAAATGCCCGATGAGACGACGCGCAAACACGACCTTGAGCTATTCCAAGAGGAACTAGCTGATGTGTTGGAATGGGAAACGGCTCAGTATAGTACCAATGAGGCAATTATACACACGTAACATGAAGGACGTTGATAAGCAGTTTGTGTGAAGAAGGAGAAAATGCGTCCTATTGTGCTGTAGCTGAGAATAGACTATTATAGTAACCTAACTTGAGCGTCAGACAGGCAGAAAGATCCAATACTTGTGCCCGTTCAGACTTCTAACAAGTTCCTAGAAACACTTCAATCGCCGCCACCTACATTTACTGATGCGAACATAGTAGTAAGACAGTTACTCAGCTGCCTTCTTAGGGGTCTTAAAATTAGAAGCTACTAGTGGAGGTAGAGTCGCGTGGTTAAATGGTTCTCATCGATCATAGAGGTGCGTTTCCTCGTGTCGAGGCTTGGTGAGCTTGCATCTCCACCATGGTGGCGTAGCGAAGCCACAAGTGTCGTCGGCAGACGAATGCTTGAGAGGCTATATCCGCGAACGTTCCTTGCTGCAAGCCTTGAGACGGCTAGCCGCGCTGCTTGTATTGAACATGATCTTCGTATTGGGCGATTAGGAGTCTATCATCTATTTCGCCTCCCTAGTGCTTATGAGGCATCTATTCATGACCAGCTTCAATTGCCAGCGACGAAGAACCTTCTACAAATAACAGCAGCCCTAGATGGAGTCGAGCAAATTTTGGGCGCATTGAGTAACCTCGCGGGCAACGAGAATCTTTCTATGGCACGGGGACCAATTCGGTGCAGAACGACAGGTGAGCTTAGAAGCAACCGCCCCATCCAACGCATGTGCGCAGCATATCTCAGCGCTTTCCGAGGGAGCTGGACTGTCTACCCTTATCTTGAAGAGGTGCAGCTATGATTGCGCCTAATGCGGAACATGGTGTGATGTATACTCAAGCCCTGTCAAAGGGTGGAGCGCTATTAGCAGAGACAAGGATACTGGTTCAGGCATGGCATCCAGGTGAGCCCAATGCTGCCTTTGCTGAGCGCGTGTTACGAGAAGATCTGCTTGGTAGGGCCACTGCACGCCGTGTTTTGGACATTGTCCGTGTATTTACGCTGCGCTTTCTCACATCTTCCGATGCTCCAGCTCAACATCTGCGCCGCCTCGTTGTGAACGATGCATCCCGTCAGATCTTCAACGATGTGGTCTTTTACTACACCGCTTTACAGGATGATCTTCTGCGTGATTTTATTCTGCTCCATTACTGGCCTGCGGTACGTGAGGGTCGTCTCACCATCTCTAATCAGGATGTGCGCCATCTGATTCTGGAAGCAGAACAGGATGGGCGGATCCGTACTCCTTGGTCAGCAGTGATTAAGCGTGACATGGCTGGACGCGTACTCATCGTATTAACCGACTTTGGGCTACTACGACCACTTAAGCCTGCAAAGCGTGAGGTCATATCTTATCGACCGGCTGACGGAACCATCGTTTATATGGCCTATCTTCTCCATGAGAACGGTATAACAGACTCTTCGCTCGCAGAACACAGTGCCTGGGCGTTATTTGGGCTTCAGCCCGAAGACGTGTGGAATCGATTAGAGGTCCTTGCCGGCGATGGATGGTTCATTGTCCAGAGTGCTGGTCGCGTTGTACGTATTACATGGAAGTTTCAAGGTGTGGAGGATGTCGTCAATGCCCTCTCTGGATGATGCATTTCAGCAACTCATTGGTTACCTGCGTGAGCCGGGTTCCCTAAGCGCCTCACAAAGTGACCCATTTTACTATCTGGTTTATCCTCCGAAGGAAACGCTAGAAATCAGACGGCGTATTCCTATCTGGTCTGCTCAGTTGCGGAATGCAGGGATGGAGATCATACGCGTCTCCTTCTCCGATCTACTCTGGGATCTCATTGATGCCTCCCAGCGCTGGGAGGCATGGCTGGAAGTTGAACATGATGTAGATCAGGAGCAGGTGAATGACGCGATCCGAAACGTCCTTAGCACTGGCAATAGCTTGATTGGCAAGGTTGCCGACGTTATTGGACGAGAGCGACCTGACACAGTCGTGTTTCTCACGGAGACAGAGATGCTCCATCCATACTTCCGCGCACGAATACTGGAAAGTGCGCTCCACGACCAGATCAAAGTACCAACGGTAGTCTTCTATCCAGGCCGTAGGTCTGGCCAGTTCGGACTGCACTTCCTGGATCTGTATCCAGAGGACGGCAATTATCGGGCAACAATTATTGGAGGCCTGCCATGATTACTGTTGGGATGTCATCAATCCGTTCGCTTCTTTCAACCCGACGACCTATTGACCGGCCGATTGAGAAGGTAATCGATTACTATGCTACCGAAGCAAAGCGACTCCTGGCAGAAGTTGAAGAATATGAGGTCACAGAAAACGTCGAACGGAATTTTCGCCGCTTCTTGGAGGTATTTGGTGCCGGCGTTCGGACTGGTCTGGTAGTCGAGACAGGCATTTGGGTCTCAGGCTTCTATGGTTCCGGCAAGAGTTCCTTCACCAAGTATTTGGGGTTTGCTCTTGATCCTGCGCGGGTGGTCGATGGACGTCCTTTCCTGGATCTACTGACCGAGCGTATAAGTGCGCCTGACGTGCGCCAAGAGCTTAAGACGATTGCAGCAAGGTATCCAGTTGCCGTGATTATGCTCGATCTCGGTGCAGAACAGTTGGCATCTTCTTCTGTCGCCGCGGTGTCGACAGTTCTCTACTGGAAAGTACTCCAATGGGTCGGCTATTCCAAAGAAGAGAAACTTGCCCATCTGGAATTGCGATTGGATCGTGAAGGGAGTTTGGATGCATTTCGCCAGGCCTACAAAGCTCAGTTTGGTACCGATTGGGAAGCAGATCATAACGATCCCCTGCTTGGTGTGGCCAGGGCCGACCAAATCGTTCCACAGTTCCTTCCTCGAGAATTCCCCGCGCCGGGAGCATTCCGTAGTCTGCGTTTTTCGCTGGCTGTTGATGTCCGTGATCGAGCGCGCGAGACCCTCGATTTGATTCGGCGCAAGACTGGTCGCCAGAATATCCTCTTTCTCATCGACGAAGCCGGCCAATATGTGGCGCCCCGTGGTGAGCTTATCCTGAATCTGGATGGGTTAGCACGCAACTTCAAAGAACTCGGGCAGGGTCATGTGTGGATAGTGGCTACCGGGCAACAGACACTCACTGAAATTCTCGAACGAGCAGCCTACAACTCAGCCGAATTGACAAATTGCGCGATCGCTTCCCAATCTCGCTGGAACTTGATGCGCGAGACATTCGAGAGATCACCTGGAAGCGGTTGTTGACGAAATCTGCAGAGGGTGAGGCGGCCCTTATAGTGCTTTTTCGCCAGCACGGTCAGGCACTGGCAGTCAACACTCGTCTGGCTGGTACCTCCCTGTTTAAAGGTGATCCTGATGAAGAAACATTTGTGCAGCTCTATCCTTTCCTTCCCCAACATTTTGATTTACTTATGGAACTCGTTCGGACCCTTGCGCGCTCGACTGGTGGCATTGGCCTCCGGTCGGCAATTCGGGTGATTCAGGATTTGCTTGTGGATGCCAGCAAGGTCCTGCCTGCCGGTACACCACTCCTAGCGAATATGCCTTTTGGGCGCCTTGCAACTGCCGATCAGTTCTTCGATTCCCTTCGTGCCGATATTGGCAAGGTCTTGCCACACGTGATCACTGGAGTAGATAGAGCAGCCAGAGCGTTACCCGGTGATGATCTCGCGCTCCGAGTCGCCAAGGCGGTCGGTACGCTTCAGCCCATTGACAATTTTCCGCGCACGATAGAGAATATTGCGGCGCTCCTCTACCAGCATATCGGCGACGTGCCACATGTTGATGCTGTTCGCGTAGCCCTGCATCGCCTTATCGAGGCAAAAGAGGTGGGATTGGTAGATGATCCGCAAAGCGGTGGCTTTACTTTCCTGAGTGAAGGGGTAAAGCCGATCCGCGACAAGCGCAATGGATACATTCCGACCAGGGGTGAGCTGAGTCAATTGCGTAGCCAAATCTTGCGCAGCCTCTTCGACCAACTGCCATCAGCTACACTCGAAGGTGCAAAGACAGTCAGAGCCGGTATTCAACTGGGTACCGTCCCTATCACCGGTGAGGATGAGGAGGTCCAGTTCCGTTTGGAGGTCACGGACAGCAGTAGTTGGGATGAGCGACGCACGCTCCTTCTCACAGAAACAACTGGGCACACTGAGTGGAAATCCACCATTGCCTGGCTCATCCGTCCAGACCTAGCAGTTAACGATACGCTCGATGAGGTGATTCGATCGCGTAAGATGGTCAATGAGACTGCTGAGTCTCAGGCTGATAAAGATATCGCTCAGTTCGTCCGTTCAGAGCGAGCCGCTGCTACAAGTAATGAGGAGCGTGTGCGCGCCATGTTTCGTCAGGCGCTATTGGAAGGTACGCTTATCTTCCGTGGCAATCCAACTGCGGCATCAGTTGCTGGTCAGACGATTGATACCGCCGCGCACAAAGTCCTCCAGGAAGCAGCAGGCAAGATTTATCCCTATTTTCACCTTGTGAACATCCGACCGAGCACCGACCTGGCAGCGAAATTCCTTGGGGTGGAGCGCATTGATCGCATGCCGAAAGAGGCGGATCCTCTAGGCTTCGTCAGCATGAGTGGCGGGCGCCCACGTGTTGATATCCAGCATCCTGCCCTGGCAGAAGCGCTCCGTGTGTTCCGCGAGAAGCTCAACCACTCTGGTACGACACGTCTCCAGGGAAACGCTATCCAGGATCTTTTCGCTATCGCTCCCTATGGCTGGTCTAAAGATGCTACTCGCTATGTCTTCGCCGCACTTCTCCTGGCAGGGGAGGTGATCTTCCACACGAGTAGCGGCGAGGTGAAGACGTCTGGGCCGGCGGCGATCGAGGCCGTGCGTAATACCCAAGCGTTCGGACGGATCGGCGTGGCGCTCCGCGATAGTCGCCCATCAAACGAGATGCTCGATCGTGCGGCCACCCGGCTTGAGAAACTCTTCGGCGTGCAGGTCCTGCCGCTTGAAGACCATATCAGCAGGGCTGTACGCGAGCAGTTGCCATCGCGTCTTGAGCTGATCGCTCCACTTGCCGAGCAACTCCGTCTCTTGCAACTCGCGGGAGCCAATCGAGCGCAAAACCTCTATGAAACTGGCCGTGATCTCCTCAAACAGGAGGGTGCTGCGGCTATCTCGCTCATGGGAGCCGTCGAGTGCTCATTTCCCGAAGACATGGAATGGGCAAAGCGTGTGAGTAAATCCCTGACCGACGGAGCGGACAAGGATGTGAATATTGCTCGTGACGTAATCCGCGAAGCCGACGATCTTAGCCAACTCTTCCCTAGTGTATCGCTCGTAGATCAGAGCGAACAGAATATGCTTGCCGATGTGCTCAAATCAGATACCTTCTATACGCGCCTTGCAGACCTACGCGGCGTCGTACGCGCGGTGCGCGACCGCGCAATTCAGATCTACTACGAGCGCCATCGTGACTATGAGGCCAGTCTGATCCGTGCGCGAGAGGCACTGGAAGCCTTACCGGAATGGCTCAAGATTGCGGATGAGGATCGGCAGGAAATAGGTGCTCGCCTGGTGAACGCACTTCCGGCAATTCCAGAAGCGGGTCAGGAGATCAAACAACTTCAGCTTTTGCTTGTGCGTCAGACTGCCATTCCTTACCTCCTGAGCCAGTTACAAGAGGAAGTAGTGAGGCGCGTTCCGAAAGTGATTCATGAAGCTCCAGGACTAGTCCATGCCGTCGATTTAGAACTGTCAGCCATAGCTCCGCCCGCCATGATTAGCACACCGGATGATCTTGAGGCGTGGCTAAACGCCCTCCGAACGGCAATCGCTGAGGCCCTTGCAGCTGGAGCACCGATACGGATTAGGATACGACGATGAGTTTTGATCGCACTACTCGCAATGCACTTGCGCGCATGGTTGGACAGGTCCGTGAGCTCCTCAAGTTCGATGTAATGGATCAGCTTCGTCGGCTTGGCTTTCAGGCGGATGGTTGTGTGCTTAACCTTGGTCAAATTGCCGGGCTCTCAGAGCTGGAGCGCGTTGCAGGAAAGGAACTGCGTGACCTGCTGGAGCACTTCGTGGCCTTAGAAAGTGGTCCGGAGGTGGTACGCCGCCAGGCCGCATATGATCGACTGGCGCGCGAGATCGGCTTCACCACCTTGAACCGATTGGTGGCACTGCGCATGGCGGAGGAACGCGGGCTTATTGTGCAGGCAGTGGGTCGTGGGCTCGCATCAGATGGGTTCCAAATCTATGAGCGGGTCGCCAGGGATGCGTTGGGAAATCGCGCCGAGACCTACCGCTCCTACCTGGAGTGCCTCTATGATGAATTGGCGCTAGATCTGCCAATGCTTTTTGATCGGACAACGCCAGAATCACGCATCTTCCCAAGCGAACGCTGCTTAGAAGAAGTGCTGAGCTTGCTCAATGATGCGAGCCTGGCACATCTCTGGAAGGAAGATGAAGCGATCGGCTGGGTCTACCAGTACTACAACGATCCAGATGAGCGGAAGAAGATGCGTGAGGTGCAGGCACCACGGAACAGCCGCGAGTTGGCTGTGCGCAACCAGTTTTTTACTCCACGGTATGTAGTGGAATTCCTGACTGATAATACGCTCGGTCGCCTCTGGTACGAGATGCGACAGGGGAATACACAGTTCAGCGATCAGCGTCGCTATCTCGTCCGGCGCCCTGTTGACATATTCCTGCAAGATGGCGAAGAAGCTCTACAGTCTGCGGAACCTGAAGAAGACCTCAGTCTGGAGGAACTAGTTAACCGGCCGGCCTTCATCCTTTTTCGGGCAAAAAAGGATCCCCGTGACCTCACAATCTTAGACCCGGCTTGTGGTAGTGGTCACTTCTTACTTTACGCATTCGATCTTCTAGAAACTATCTACGAAGAAGCGTGGGCAGATAACTCTAGCCCAATCTCAGCGATCACTGGTACGTGGCTGCGAAATGACTATGCGGATCTAGCTGCGCTCCGTCGTGCTTCGCCAGAATTGATCCTTCGCCATAATCTATATGGGATAGATATTGACCCGCGCGCTTGCCAAATTGCTGCCTTGGCACTCTGGCTTCGTGCCCAGCGGAGCTATCAACAGCTTGGATTGACGGCAGCAGAGCGCCCGCAGATTACTAAGAGCAATATTGTTTGCGCTGAGCCGATGTCAGGCGAGCGCGAGATGCTCGAAGAGTACCTGAAGGAACACGTTGACCCAAGACTCCATCCACTTGTGCGCACAATCTGGAATAAGATGCAGCTCGCAGGCGAAGCTGGATCGCTACTAAAGATTGAAGAGGAAATCAAAACCGTGCTGGTCGAGGCGCGCGAACAGGCGCTCGTGGATACGCCACTTATTCAGCTCTCTCTCTCGCAGAGAGATCAACCAATGCAAGTGCGCCTGACTATCCCTGCTAGCGAGGAGCGTACTTTCTGGGAGCAAGCGGAAGAGAAGCTTTTGGCAGCTTTGCGCGATTACGCAAGCAAGACTCCTAATGGTCACCTGACTCAACGACGGCTCTTCGCGGAAGATGTCGCTCAGGGCTTCGCTTTCATTGATCTCTGCCGGAATCGGTTCGATGTTATATTGATGAATCCACCTTTTGGCAAAACTTCTTTGGGCGCTGCTTCCTATATTAAGCAGGCATACAAGGATAATTGGAAAGACCTTTACGCTGTTTTTATTGAGAGGTGTCTTAGGCTTCTGAGCCAAGGGGGAATGTTAGGTGCTATAACCTCTTCCCAATTCCTTTATACCAAGCAGCTTCGAGTGTTGCGTCATACTTTAATTGAGCAGCAACTAGTTCGGTTACTTATGGAGCTAGGGCTTGGTGTGCTAGATTCTGCGACCGTCGAAACAGCATTAACTGTACTCTCTAACTTCCATACACCTATTTGTGGGTTCCTGGATTTAACGGAAATCGCCAACAAAGGTGAGGCATTGTACGCCGCAGTACATCCTGATGGCCAAGGACTACTTTGGCAGCATCTAACGCGCTTTCAGAAGCTGTTCAATTGGCCATTATGCTACCACATCACCGATGACAAGCTATCTCTCTGGGATTCTGACCATCGGTTGGAACCTGATCTTGCCACTGTGGTATTAGGTAACCATACATTCGACGATGAGCGCTTCCTTCGCCTCAGATGGGAGGTAGCGCCTAACACTATCGGCACCCGCTGGTTCGCATATGAAAAAGGTGGTGAGTATCAGCCATTTATTGCTCCGCCGCATTTGTTATTCAACTGGGTTGATAATGGAGCGGAGGCGCGTGAGCATCAGAGGGCACGCTATGGCACGGATGCCCAGACCATGCAGAGTATCTCTTGGTGGTACAAACCGGGGTTAGCTTATTCTCGTGTCAGCAGTGTTGGATTCGGACCACGGATCCTCCCTGCGGGATCAATATTCTCTGAAAAGGGGATATCTATATTTCCTAATTCTCCTTCAGACCGGATTCCAATATTAGGCCTTCTTGTATCCTCTTGGACAGAGGATTTGCTAAACGCTTTTGGACGCCATCGGGCCTACGAAAACAGCGCAGTAGCCAACTTACCATTTGGGCAAGATACGATAGCAATCCGAGAATCTGAAATAGCAAGCTTAACCCTACTGGGCATAGACTTTGTATGGACGCATGAAGAAGGATTAGAACCATCAGCATTCTTTATAATGCCCCTTAGCATTAAAAGTGGCGAATCATATCGTTCGCATGCTTGCGAAGTGCAATGTCAGATCAGTCAAGGACTCAAAGAGGTATGCAGTAAAATCGATGAACTCGTGGCGGAATTGCTCTTCGGAGGAGTTGCAAAGGAGACGCAGCTGGTCTCCCAGAAACGAGCGAACCTCGTGGATACTTACATTTCCCTGCCGAACAGCAACGAGAGAGAGAGACAAGCAGAATTTATCATGTATCTCATAGGATGTTGTTTCGGTCGTTGGGATGCCCGCATGCCAATAGATAGGTCGCTTGTTCCCAAGCGGCAAGGAATTTTTGATACTTTACCTCTCTGCCCTCCCGGCGCACTTGTCAGCCTTGATGGCTTACCCGCCATGCCCGACCACATAGTGAGCGAGGAATGGCTACGTGCCCGTCCGGATGCTGTTACCTTGCCCCCCGAAGGAAGAATACATCAACCAACTATCACCGATGAGATGTATCCTATCCAGATTGCTTGGGATGGTATTCTGGTGGATGACCCTGAGCATAATAGGGATATCATTCAAAACATTCGCAATCTGCTGTTGCTTCTCTGGCCAGACGACAAAGGAGCACATGTTGAGCTAATTGAGCAAGAAATGTGTGAGATTTTGGGAAGCCGGGACCTGCGTGAATACTTTCGTCGGCCAGCAGGTTTCTTCGAGGATCATCTCAAAAAATACTCCAAAAGCAAGAGGCAGGCACCAATTTACTGGCCTTTGTCGACTATATCAGGCTCGTATACGCTTTGGATCTACTGCCACAGGCTCACGTCAGATACACTCTATATAGCTGTCAATCGCTACGTTGCGCAAAAGATTTCTATAGTCCAGCGCTATCTCGCTGAGCTGGCTTCGCAGATCACTGATGCTACCGGACGTGAAGCACTGAGATTACGAGAGATTATTAGGGAACAGCAAGATTTCCTGGGCGAGTTGATAGACTTTCGGGATGAACTACTACGTGTAGCGGCTCTCCCATATCGTCCAGATCTCAACGATGGCGTCCTTATCAATGCCGCGCCGCTCCATCGGCTCTTCCGTTTCCCAAAGTGGGCCAAAGACACGAAAGAGTGCTGGGAGAAGCTGCAGCGCGGTGAGTATGACTGGACACATCTGGCCTACACGATCTGGTCGGATCGTGTTCGTGAGAAGTGTCGAGCGGATCGCTCGATCGCAATTGCACATGACCTTGAGCACCTCTACATTGAGCAGCCGACCATAGCGCGGAGGAAGCGCAGCCGAAAAGCAGTTCCAGACAAGGAGGATGAGGAGTGACGAAGGCATCTGAGTTCGGCCCAGTATCAGCATACGTTCACAATCGCATTCATGATCTGCTCGATGAGCATCGCGTCGTTGTCTGGTACGATCCTGAGGGGGCATTCTCTGAGTTTATCAACCAACTAGCACTGCAAGGATGTGTGATTGTTTCGGCTATAGACTCCAGGCTGCGTGCCCGGCGTGTGGCTGAGGCTGCATACCGACGGCTGAACGAGGGCGATGGGTCGCTGGAAGCAAGGAATAATCTGCTGATCTATATCCCCGTTGCGCGGGGAGCTACGCCGGAGGAGCAGCAGCAGGATCCCTTCGAGTGCTTTGCACGCTGTGGCACTGTCTTCGGTGATCAGGAGGGTGAACATCTCCCATCGCTCGCTCGGTTGGCGCTTCCGGACCGTGCCGAGGAGATCGTTCGCCTCTTCAGAGAAAGCCGTCCGACACTCGCTCTCCTGGATACGTTGCCGAGCAAGGCTCAGTACCCGCTTGTACGTCAGGTGCTAGGCGTGGAATCGCCAGTGGAGGTCGTTGTTGCTGCGCTCAGCGTACCAGATAGCGCCGAGAAATTGGAGCGCCTTCCCGGCGCGCTAGCTGAGCTTGGGCGGCTGATCCAGACTGAGTTCGGATTATCACCGAACCCTACTGATTCCTGGCCCTCTATGCGCAATCGCTTGGCAACCTATCTCCTCGTGAGCGAACTGTCTTTCGATCTCCCTAGTGGCCTTCCAGAAGCGCTTGCCAATGTACCACATGCAGAGCTAACGTATCGCCAACGGATATTCGACGTGTGCGATCGTCTGCGCGAAAGTGATGCGGGCCGGGAAGTCTACATACAGCTTGCTAGCCAGGTTGAGCGCGACCTCCGTTTGCCGTCTATGCTCAAGCAAACGCCATCTCTGGGGTCACGCGATACGTTCTCCTGCCAGGAGCATATCCGCTTGCAAGGTCTCGTGCGAACTGCGGCAGATGGTGACCTCACTTCCGCTCAATCTCTGCTTGCAGCTGATGAGCGATCAGTGTGGCGTCTGGAGCCGGAGCGAGCACTACTCTGGCAGGTAGTGCAACGCTGTGTTACGTTTCTAGAGCTGGCTGCCAACGCCCAGTCATATATGCCGGAGAACGATACAAGATCACTGGTGGATGCCTATGTAGCAGCGGATGGCCTTTGGAAACTAGACCGCGCCCAGCGGCTGTATGAGTACACTGCTGCTCAATGCGCTCATGATGACTCGGTTGAACCGCTGGTTCAGAGATGCCGCGCCTTCTATCGCACTGTCGTACAGCGTGTGCAGGCTGCTTTTCAGACCGTAGTTCAGCGGGAGGGATGGCCACCAGAGGGTCTGCGTCGACAAACACAAACGTTTGATAGCCACGTTCTCCCCGAATTAGCGCTGCGGCACAAGATCGCCTATTTTCTCGTGGATAGTCTACGCTACGAGATGGGCCGAGATCTTGCCGAAGCGTTACAGGATCTAGGGTCTATCAGTATAGAAAGTGCTGTCACAGTCCTACCGACAACCACTCCCTGTGGCATGGCCGCTCTGCTGCCAGGTGCAGACGGTGCCTTCACCTTCATGGAACATCGCGGCGAACTCATACCAACCGTAGGCGGAACACCACTGCCTGGAGTAAATGAGCGGAAAGCGTTGCTCGCAGAGAGATATGGAGATCGCTACCTGGACTGTACACTGGAAGATCTCCTTTCGATGTCTCAGAAGGTCCTTGAGAAGCGCCTTGGGCAAGCTGACCTTTTGGTTGTACGTACACAGGACATCGATGCATTAGGTGAGGGACCGAGCTTGTATCGCGCACGTCGAGTAATGAGTGAGGTGATTAGCGAACTGCGCACTGCTGCTATCCGGCTGGCAAGCATCGGCTTCCAGACGCTCGTGTTCGCAGCCGATCACGGTCACATGCTCTTGCCGGAGATTCTGGCGGGCGATGTTTTGCCTGTTCCAGCTGGCACATGGCTCCTCAAAACACGACGTTCGCTAGTGGGACAATCGCAGGCCACTCCTCCGGGCATGTTATATCTCCAGGCACACCATATGGGTATTGTTGGACCAGTTATGGAGTATGTTGCAGCGACAGACTTCAAGACATTTTGGCATACTGCTGGTTATTTTCATGAAGGGCTTTCGCTACAAGAGTGCATTGTCCCTGTGGTAACAGCGCGTCTCTCGAAGGCACAAACGACTACAGGAGACGAGCAAGTAGCCATAACCTACCGCAGTGATCGTTTCACAAGTGCTGTCGTAGGGCTGAAGGTCCTGCTCATGTCCTTATTCTCACCCTCACTCTCGATACGTCTGGAGGCCTTTGATGGCCCTGGTCCGAAGGCACAGTCTGTCGGTCAGGCAGGTGACTGCGACGCCCGTGATCCCATCACAGGCGAGATCAAACTGCAAAGCGGTGTAGAGGCCCAGGTGCCACTCATCATCGATCCGGATTTTCAAGGCTCCCGCGTTGAAGTGCGAGCGATCGACCCGCGTACGGGTGCCGTTCTTGCACGACTGTCGCTCAAAAATGCAAGGATGAATTAATCATGTCAGAATTTGATCCCCTTGATCGTCTCCTCACGACCGCCTATGCGGGTAAGGTCGTGCGTAAAGATCTACTTCACCAGATCAAGGGAGGAGAGAACGTCCCCAGCTATGTGCTCGAGTACCTGCTCGGACGATACTGTGCGTCCGATGATCCTGAGGAGATTCGCCTGGGCATTGAAGCCGTGAAAGATACGCTTCATCGAAACTACTTCCGACACGACGAGGCCAATAAAGCGCAATCATTTGTAGAACAGCTTGGCAAATACCGCTTCATTGATCGGATAGAAGTGCGTTTTTTGCCAAGCGAAGGAAAATACTGGGCGGCGATGGATCACTTCAGCTATAGCCGCATCCACGTGAGCGAGCGCTTCTACCGCAATTATGAGCGCCTCTTAGAGGGAGGCATCTGGGCGATTGTCGATCTAGAGTACCGCAACGAGGGTGGTGACGATGATGAACAGCGGAGCAAAAGTAAGGGCAGCCCGTTCTACATCACGGACTTGCGCCCCATCCAGCTTGCCCGCTTTGACTTTGAGGAGTTCTGTGAAGGACGTCGCGCATTCAGCACGGATCAATGGATAGACGCTTTAGTACGCAGCGCTGGTCTGGAGCCGACGCAGATGGAACGACGACTCAAGCTGCTCCTCCTTGCGCGCTTTCTCCCTTTCGTTGAGAAGAACTTCAACTTTATTGAACTGGGACCCCGTGGAACGGGCAAGAGTTATGTCTTTAGTGAGATGTCACCGTATGGCATCCTGATCTCTGGCGGAAAAGCCAGTAGTGCCAATCTCTTCTACAATAATGCGCGCCGCCAGGTCGGGCTGGTTGGTCACTGGGATGTCGTTGCCTTCGATGAAGTTGGGGGAGTGAAGGTTCAGGATCCCGATACCATCCAGATCATGAAGGATTACATGGCGAACGGCCGGTTCAGCCGCGGCATCACGCAGGTACTCGCCGATGCCGCGCTGGCCTTCGTGGGAAATCTGAACCAGAGTGTGGAAACGCTCGTCCAAAATGCTGCTACGGACCTCTTCCAGCCTCTCCCGAAGGAATTCGATTTGGCGGTCATGGATCGTCTTCATTTTTACTTGCCCGGCTGGGAGATTCCAAAGACCTCTAAATCACTCCTGAGCACGCACTACGGATTCGTCACCGATTACCTCTCGGAAGCATTCAGGGCGCTGCGTAAGCAAAACCGGTATGATGCACTCGACCAGCGGTTTCGCTTTGGTTCGCATGTCGAAGGACGCGACGCCACGGCCGTGCGCAAAACGGTCAGTGGCCTGCTGAAAATCCTTCATCCCGATGGGGCCTCAACCTCCGAAGAGTTACAAGAATACCTGGAGCTAGCGCTGGAAGGTCGGCGCCGTATCAAGGAGCAGTTGAAGAAACGTGGTGCTTTTGAGTTCTATAAGACGAGCTTTTCCTACATTGATCTCACTAATGGCATTGAGCGAACAGTTGGCGTTCCAGAGCAGGGAGGGAAAGGTGTGATCTCTCAAGACCCATTGCCCCCTGGGACGGTCTACACATCGACATCCGATGGCGAGAGTCACGTTGCGCGCTATCGGCTCGAGGTGACGCTCACGGAAGGGACAGCTAAATTGCGCACACCCGCGGGCATGGAGCATGGCCTCAAGGAGTCGCTCAATCGCGCCTGGAGCTACCTCAAAGTAGTACAGGATCGTATGGGACTGATACCAATGCTGGCACAGAAGGACCTGGTTGCAGAGGCTATTGATCTCTCGGGAGGCCGGGTTGAATGTGCTTGTGGTGTCGCATTTCTGGTTGCCATGCTCTCTGCCCTTGGGCAGCGACGTGTACAGGCAGGGACACTGATTCTAGGAGACCTGACCATTCAAGGCAACATCAAAGCGCTTCCCTCCATCACTGAGGTACTTCAAATGGCACTTGAGAATGGCGCCTTGCGGGTTCTGCTCCCAACAGGTAACAAGATACAGTTCTCCAGCCTCCCAGAGGAGGTTGTGGAGAAGATGGATATTATCTTCTATAGCGACGCTGACCGGGCAATAACGAAAGCTGTTGAGATGTAGTACCTAAATTCTGCCTGGCATGGCTCAATACCGGCGGCTTTCAACCAAGTCTTCTTACCAGATGAAAGGGGAGGCACGCAAAACATTTCCGTAGTGCTTCACGTGTCTCCTCTACAACTGGCGACCACTCAAGTTAATCAGTGATCGCCAGCGCTTTTGGTTTACAACTTTGTTTGATGTCTACAGCCATCCTCATTAAAAAGGACAACCTAATTCCACAAGGGACAACTTAATTCCGCAGACGCCGTAAAAGGACAACTTAATTCCGCACGGGACAACTTAATTCCACGAATACAAATCAATGCCTGGATCGAAAGCTTTTACTCCACCGTTACCGACTTCGCCAAATTCCTCGGCTGATCCACATTACACCCTCGTGCTACAGCCGCGTGATATGCAAACAACTGCAACGGAACGATCACCAGCAACGGACTCAGCATCTCAAGTGTCGCAGGCACGTACAGCACATCATCAGCATGTTGCCGTATCGCCTCGTCACCCTCGGTAGCTACTGCCACTACACGGGCGTCACGGGCGCGTACCTCCTGGATGTTGCTG
>WNFJ01173086.1_pt2 | contig 31666 bp, 25 predicted proteins | sample 5400461 | NCBI WGS metagenome assembly WNFJ01 (sample SAMN13153349, study PRJNA577476) | soil metagenome | isolation source: 115 cm saprolite on Douglas fir-dominated hillslope | place: USA:California | collected 2013-09-17
CGGCAAGTCCTCTTCACAACGTGATGGACGTGAAGTGATAGCGAAGCGCAAGGGTGAAATAACACTCGCCGCGAGGCGGGGCCTGAAAGAAGCATCAGCCTACCGCAGATGGCCAAGGAACTCGTGACCTACCTGCGAGAATGGCTCGGGTACTTCGGCGACTGTCAAACGCCCTCGGTGCTGCAGCGTCTTGAATCTTGGTTACGCCGCAGACTCCGTTCTGTGGTGTGGAAGCAATGGAAGCGCGGACGGACGCGATTCAAAGAACTTCGAAACCGGGGCGTGAGCAAAGACTTGGCGGCGCAAACCGCTGGGAGTGCGCATGGCCCGTGGCGAATCGCGAACTCGCCGGCACTAGCCCTTGCGCTCCCCAATGCCTACTTCGACTCTCTTGGACTTCTGCCCATGGTCGTACGCTCTTAGCTTAACCCGCCGAACCGCCGGATGCGGACCCGCATGTCCGGTGGTGTGGCAGGGGAGGAGAGGCGACTCTTCCCCCTATGCCGATTGCTCCGGCTTCCCAAGATTCGAACCCTGAGGCGCTTCCAATCCTTGATTCGGCCTTTCAGCCCCGGCGTGATGCCAACTCTTTTGGGCGAGGAATCATCTACCATCCTCAGAGTGGAGTGTGGAGGTCTTGCGTGAAGCTTGCTAACTGGAGTCTGGCCTTAGCCATTTCTGTCTTCAGCTTCACTGCTTTTTCGACGCCTTCCGCCCAAACTCAAGCCGTTCACAAACCGCAGCCGCAACGGAGCTCCTCCGCGCTCGAAGGCCACTGGACCGGTTCGCTTCAAGCGGGCGAAGCGGTACTTCATCTCGTCCTGCATGTTTTAAGAGCACCGGACGGCACCTTCAAAGCCACCATCGATAGCCTGGATCAAGGCGTCTACGGCATTGAAGTGACCGCGCTTACCCAGAAGGATTCCACTCTCCATTTCAACGTGTCTTCCGTGGGCGCTTCTTATGAAGGAAGGATTGCGGCGGATCGCCGCAGCATCGAAGGTGACTGGACGCAGGGCAGCGCGAGCCTGCCGCTTGTTTTTCATCGCCAGGCCGCGTCAACCGGCGCAAAGAAGCCTACCGATGCCATCGCGAGCGCCGAGGGAGTCTGGCAAGGCGCGCTGGAAGGCAACGGCATGCGCCTCCGCTTGCAATTGCACGTCTCGCATGACGATCAGAAGCAGCTCGTCGCTGCGCTAGACAGTCCCGACCAGGGGGTTAGCGGACTGCCCGCCATCCATGTGAGCCAGAAGGGCGCCGGCTTTCATTTTGAAATTCCAGTCGTGAGCGGAGTCTATGACGGCACACTCAACGCCGCAAAGTCGGCCATTACCGGAGGCTGGACACAAAACAGCGTCGAGCAGAAACTGGATTTTCAACGTTCGGACCAGCTTCTTGAACTGGTCCGCCCGCAGAATCCCGTTAAGCCTTATCCGTATAAGGAAGAGGAAATCGCCTTCCCGAACGGTAAAGCGAAGATTTCACTCGCAGGCACGCTCACGCTTCCGCCTGGCCAGGGTCCGTTTCCCGCCGCCGTTCTCCTCAGTGGTTCCGGGCCGCACGATCGCGATGAATCCCTCGTTGGACATCACCCTTTTCTCGTGTTGGCGGACCACCTGACGCGAAAAGGCGTCGTCGTTCTTCGCTTCGATAAACGTGGGATCGGCAAGTCCACCGGCGACTACGCGAACGCGACGACGGAGGATTTTGCAGGAGACGCCGAAGCCGCGCTCGCTTACCTGAAAACCCGCAAGGAAATTGACCCCAAGAAAGCCGGCCTCATTGGCCACGGGGAAGGCGGTATGATCGCGCCCCTGGTTGCCGCTCATTCCAGCGATGTTGCCTGGATCGTCCTTCTCGCGGGGCCCGGCCTCAACGGTGAGGACACTCTGTTGCTTCAGTCCGAGCTTATCCTGAAGACAGCGGGCGTGGAAGACGACCAGATCGCAAAAACGCGCGAATTCAACAGGCAGACCTACGCGCTTGTTCGTCAGGAGAAGGACACGGCAACTTTGCAAGCAAAGCTGAGCGACCTCGTGGAGAACAGCGGCATGAGCGCGTCGCTCCCGCCGGCCGCCTTGCAATCGCAAGTCCGCCTGATGGTCTCGCCGTTGTTCCGGTTCTCCCTCGATTATGACCCCGTCCCCACTTTGCAAAAGACGATGTGTCCGGTCCTCGCCCTCAATGGTGAGAAGGATCTTCAAGTCGCGCCGAAGCAGAATCTCGCCAAAATTGAAAAAGCCCTGCAAGACGGCGGCAACCACGATTTTCAAACCACCGAGTTGCCTGGCTTGAACCACCTCTTCCAGCGCTCCCCGACGGGCTCGCCCACCGAATATGGCGGCATTCAGGAGACCATTGCCCCGGAGGCGCTGAATGCGAGCCCTCAACGCTGTCTCTGCTTGGGTGTTGAAACACAGCGCGCTCTGAACGCTGAACGAACTGCGTACTCGCGCCCATAGCAGCGCGCCGCGCATCCAATCGACTTACGCAATTCCCGCATTCACCACAGGACTGGAATTGATTCACAATTTCGTATGGCGGGTTATGATGTCAGAGAGAAAAAACTGTCCACATGGCGCAAAAATTCCATCTTGCTCTGCTCATTCATGCGCACCAACCCTGCGGCAATTTCGAGCATGTCCTCGAAAAGGCCTACGACACCTCCTATCTCCCCTTTATTGAACATCTCGAAAAGCACCCTGGCGTCCATCTCGGCCTGCACTATTCCGGGCCGCTGCTCGCCTGGATCGAGGAACATCGGCCTGAATATTTCGTTCTCTTAAAAAAGTTGGTTCAAGGCGGCCAGGTGGAACTTGTCGGTGGCGGCTTCTACGAACCGATCCTGGTTTCGATTCCGCCCGAAGATCAGCGCGAACAGATTACGCGCCTGGCCGCTTATCTCGAGAAACACTTCGGCCGGCTTCCGTCGGGCGCCTGGCTTGCCGAGCGCGTCTGGGAACCTCAGCTCCCCACCGCCCTTGCCACCGCAAACGTTGCTTACACGCTTGTCGATGACATCCATTTCCTTTCTGCGGGCTTCGAACCGGAAGAACTCTTTGGCGCCTACATCGCCGAAGACCGCGGCAAGACCGTGTGGCTCTACCCCGGGCAAAAAGCTCTGCGCTATCTCATTCCTTTCGGCAAAGTCGAAGACGTCATCGCTTATCTCCGCGATGCCGCCAGCGTCCACCCCGGCGGAGTGGCTGCCATGGGCGATGACATGGAAAAGTTCGGTGTCTGGCCCGGAACGTATGAGCACTGTTACAAGGGTGGCTGGCTAGCCGATTTTTTTGCCACCCTGGAGAAGAATTCGGATTGGCTGGCGGCTTCCACGCCCGGCGATTATCTGGGTACTCATGCGCCTCTTGGCCGTGCCGATCTCCCGACGGCTTCCTACACCGAAATGATGGAGTGGGCGCTCCCGACGCGCGTCCGGCAGCGCTATCACGAGGTGCTCAAGGAGTTCAGCGCGCGCCCGGAAATCCTGTCCTTTCTTCGCGGCGGTTCCTGGCGCGGCTTTTTTCGCAAATACCCCGAATCCAACCTGTTGCACAAGAAAATGCTGCACGTTTCCGCGCGCATCGCCGCCGCGCCCGTGCGGCACGACGGTTCAAAGTCCGCCGATGAATTGCTGCAAGCGCGCGATCTGCTTTTGCGCGCCCAGTGCAACGACGCCTATTGGCACGGCATTTTTGGCGGAATTTATGCCCCGCATCTCCGCACCGATCCTTGGCGCAATCTTATTCGCGCCGAGGCCATCGCTGACCGGCAGACGCCCGGGGCGCTCGTCCCGCGTGTCGAACTTTTGGACTACGACGCCGACGGCACCAACGAGTTGCTCTTTACCTCTCCCGAAGCTCAGGCACTTTTGAAGCCCAGTGACGGCGGCACCATCGCCGCGCTCGATTTCCGCCCTGCGTCCGCCACGCTCGTCAACTCCATCCTGCGCCGTCCAGAGGCCTATCACACTCGCTTGCGCGAAGCCGCGGGAAAGCCCGCCACCGGCGCCGTCGCGAGCATCCACGAACAGACCCGCGTGAAAGAGCCCGGCCTTGAGCGTTTCCTTCGTTACGATCGCTGGCCTCGCCATGCCTTCCGCGTTATGATTTTTGACCCTGCACGCACCCATGCTGACTACGAAGCGCTCGAACTGCGCGAAGACGCCGGCTTCGCCGGTGGCGCCTTCACCGTGAAAAGCTCCGCGCCTCACGAAGCCGAGCTTTTCCGCGCCGACTCCCTCTTGCTGCACGGCAAGACGGAAACATCGGCGCCGAAGATGTTGCTCACCAAGCAGTATTCTTTCGGTCCCGCGCCCCACGGTTGCGAAGTCGCCTGCGAGATCGGCCTGAAGCTCAAGGTACCGTTCGAAAAGCCGATCACCATCGGCATCGAATCTGTCGTCAATCTTCTCGCCCCGGCAGAGCCCGACCGTTTCTTCGAGACGCCCACCGGCCGCGTGAATCTTCGCTTCAGCGGATCGCTGCCTGGCCCCACCCTGCGCATGGAAGATGGCTGGCAGCGCATCCGCATCGCCTTGCACGCGCCGCTCGTCGAAGAGTTCTGGGTTGCGCCCATCGAAACCGTCTCCGAATCCGAGGAGGGTTTCGAACGCGTCTACCAGGGCTCGCAGATCCTCGCCCTCTGGCGTCCCCCGCTCACCACTCAAAAAACCTGGTCCACCCGGCTCGTCTGGCGCATCGAAGCCTTCTGATTCTCGGTCGGCAACACGGCTCCCCAGTATCCGCTCGTTCGACTGCAAAGTATTGGTACTATGTCAGTTTCCGCTTGCCCGATCACACAACCAATCTGATTACCAAGGTTTTCCTTGACAGTTCTATAGCCCATGGTATAATTAACTCTATAGAAACTCCATGGGGAGTGCGGCAGCTTGCCGCTGCTTTTCTTTTTTCGCTTTGGCTCCACCTGCTCACCTAAAAACATACCCATTAGAATCAATCGTTTGCAAAATGAAAATCTTGTAAGTCTTTTCTTTTGATACTCATGCATCATTGAGGGGGGGTAGGGGGTGCCGACTCTTCGCAATCACTATCCCCAATTTCCTACCCTCTATCACCTTTCCTTTCATACTCTTGCGCATTTTTTGCAGATTTTTGCACTTTTTTGCGCTTGCGAAAATTACAACTCTTTTTTTTCCTGGGATTGCGCACTCTTCCACAAAAAACGGGAGGTGGGGGGCCCGCAGTCTTGGAGATCATACCCGATCGAAGAATTGAGAACCGGGCTCGAGTCGTGGGCACCAGTCTCACCAGTCACTTTGCTCTTTATCCTGCAATCAGCAGGTTCTGCGCGAAGGGCCATTCGCGGTCGATCCACTGTCCGTCGCACCGGAATCCCCTGCGCTCTGCCATCTCCGGAATTTCTTCGGCTTGGTACTTGTGCGAGCTTTCCGTCCATATGGTTTCGTCTTCGTCTAGCATGAACCTCAGACTCGCGGCCGGAACGTGCACTGTTTGCCGGCACATGGAACGCAGATGCATTTCGATCCGTCGTTCCACCCTGTTCCAGCGTGCTTGGTGCCGGAAGCTGCTCAAATCAAAATCCGCGCCCAGTTCCCGGTTGATGCGCGCCAGCAAATTCAGATTGAACGCCGCCGTCACGCCTGCGGGATCGTCGTAGGCCAGTAATTGCAGCTCGATGCTCTTCTCCAGGTCCGTGCCGAGTAGCAACGCGTCCCCCGGTTGCAGAATCTCCCGCATTTCGCTTAAAAACTCTTCCCCGGCATCGCGATCGAAATTGCCGATGGTACTCCCCAGAAACAGCACGAGCAAATGGTCCCGCTCTCCGCGCCCTTCGGCGACAGTACGCAATCCTTCCAGGTACGGCTGTTCATACCCAACGATGCTGACCAGATCGATCTGTCCGAGTTCTTTCGATAACGCCGCCAGCGCCGAGGGCGAAATCTCGATGGGATAGTAATACGTCTTTTGCCGCCGCGAGAGCGCTTCCAGGATCCACCGTGTCTTCTTTCCCGAGCCGCTGCCGAGCTCCGCCACCTGAATCGGCGACCGCAGCCGCCCCACAATTTCTCGCGAATACTTTTCCAGCAGTCGCGCGTCAGCGCGCGTGAGTCCATACTCCGGCAAGACGCAAATGGCTTCGAACAGCGCCGAGCCTACTTCGTCGTACAAATACTTTGAAGGAAGTTCTCTCTGTCCTGGTTTGGTGAGGCTCTCGCGCACGTCCGCCGAGAATTCAGACACGTGCCGTACGGGAAGGGAAGCGGTTAGCATGAGCTTTGCCACTGGTCTACTGGTTTCCGCTATCGCATATCTGAGCGCACGGTTGGGGGGAAAGCTTCTCGATACCCCACAAGAGCAATTTTTCTTCTCTTACTGAAAACTGAGAACTAACGACTGAAAACTCTCAGTCCTCGACGCAACGGAACGTTGCGTAGACGTACGGATAATGCGGCTGGAACCAATTTCGGAACGACCGCCGCAGCATGCACGCCGCGGTGCGCGGCGAGCCACCCTTCATCACGTAGTGCTTGCCGTCGAAAAAATTTGCGGAATAGCTTGGATAGAACGGCATCGGCGTAAACCCAGGAAACGGCGCGAACTCCGTCCGCGTCCACTCCCAACCGTTCCCGACAAGATCGTGCACGCCAAAGGCGCTTGCGCCCGCGGGATGCGCTCCCACCGGCGAGGGATCCCACGATTTGAAATCGAAGTTTCCCCTGGACGCGCTCGGCGCTTCCTCGCCCCAAGGATAGCTCCGTTCTTTCCCGCGCTCGGGGGTTCCATACGCGGCGCGATGAAACTGCGCTTCGGTCGGCAGTTTGCGTCCCAGCCACTTCGCATACGCGGTGGCCTCGGCGTGGCTCACGTATACCGGCCACTCCTGCGGCAAACGAACCTCGCCAAACATCGTGTGATAAATCCACAGGTTGCCCTCGCGCCCCCAGAACATCGGATGCTCGACGCCTTCCTTCGCCTTCCAGGCCCAGGCTTCCTCACTCCACAGGGAATGGTTCTCGTAACCACCCGCCTGCATGAACCGAAGAAATTCGTGATTTGTTACGTTGTGGTTGTCGATGGCGAACTCTTTCACCGCGACTTCGTGCGCGCCAAATTCGTTGTCCCAGCCGAATGCTTCTCCCTGGAGCGGCTCCAGTCCCAGCGTAGCCCGCCCGGCGGGGATCTCCACCAGATGCGGCTTCACCCTGATGGTTCTCCACGCCGCTTGCCCTGGCCCGCTAACCTTTCTGGCGCTTGGCAGCCGGTGCAGCATGTACGCCAGGGTCTCCGCATGCATCAACCGGTGTTCGATGGCTACTTCCAGCATCGGGATCAGCTGCGGATGACCTTCCGCGGGCCGCTCCAAGGCATGTTCGATCGCGTGGTCCAATTCCTCGCGTATCCGCCGGTTGTAGCGCTCGACTTCCGCGCGTTCCGGCCAATCCGCCGGGGTGTCCGAGGGCAGCCCCCCATCCACAGGGTCAATGCCAAAAGCAAACAGTTGATCGAACGTCCGTTGAATCGGCTGCAATCCAAACGCCCGTTGCGCCAGCAAATTCCAATCGAACGCCTCAATATGCCCCACGTAGAAAATAATACGGTGTCTCTCGGGGATGGGCCTGTCGTAGATGGCTTCTTCCCGAACCACGCGGAATACCTCATCCGTTCGCGCGCGGGCGTTAACTAGTCTGGTGTGAAGGTCGTGCCGGATGCGGACAGCAGTGGCGGGAGCTCCCATGGCGTTTTTCCCCTTCTCTTGGATGCAACTTCCATGCGAAGGATGCGCCAAAATTCGGCGTCGGGAGGCTTAGGTGCATTAATATGTTCCCTCCGGAATTTGTTGCTGTCAATCGAAATGAATACGAAACCACCACTCTCCCCAATAAAAACCATCGAGTTTCGCGATGTGTCGTTTCACATAAACGTTATTCCTTTCCGCGTAATCGTTTCCGGCATCTCCCTAGAGATCCTTCATGGCGAGACCCTCGTTCTCCTCGGTCGCAGCGGCAGTGGCAAGACCACCCTTCTCCGCCTAATGAACGGAATGTTACTTCCCTCAGAGGGGAAAGTCCTCGTCCAGGGCCGCTCGACCGTCGCCTGGGACCCCATACGCCTCCGCCACGGCATGGGTTACGTAATTCAGGACGCCGGCCTCTTCCCCCATTTCACTGTCGCAGAAAATGTCGCCCTCATCCCCACTTTGGAAAACTGGGACGCCGCCCGCACCACCGCCCGCGTCCAGGAAATGCTCCAGCTGGTCGGCCTCGATCCTCGCGAATTCGCCCATCGCCGCCCCCGCGAACTTTCCGGCGGCCAGCGCCAACGCGTCGGTGTCGCGCGCGCCCTCGCCGCCGATCCTCCCATTCTGCTCATGGACGAGCCCTTCGGCGCGCTCGACCCGGTCACCCGCGCCGAGCTCCAGCGTGAATTCAGCGCCCTGGCCCGCCGCCTCGGCAAGACCATCGTCTTCGTCACCCACGATCTCCGCGAAGCGTTGCTTCTCGCTTCCCGCATCGTCCTGCTCGAAGCCGGCCGCATCATTGCCAGTGCCACGCCGCAGGATTTTCTTCGCCTCGACCACCCTGAAGTTCGCGCCTTCACTTCCTCTCTCGCCATGACCCCGGGAGCCTCCGCATGAGCCCCCAAATGACCACCTGGTCATTCTTCGCCGATCACCGCGCCGAAATCCTCGGCGCCACTCTCGATCACCTCGTGCTAGTCGTCATCGCCATGATCGTTGCCATTCTCATCGGCGTCCCGCTCGGCATGTTCATTGTGCAGCGCCCCGCATTGCGCGCTATCGCGCTAGGCATTGCCAGCGTCTTCCAGACCATCCCCAGCCTCGCCCTCTTCGGCTTCCTCATTCCCATACCGTTCATCGGGGGCATCGGCAAGCGCACCGCCATCGTCGCCCTCGTCCTCTACGCGCTTCTCCCCATCTTGCGCAACACTTACGTCGGACTCACCGGCATCGATTCCGCCGTCCTCGAAGCCGCCGAAGCCATGGGCATGACCCGCGCACAAATCCTCTTCCGCGTCCGCTTTCCGCTCGCGCTCGCCGTCATCCTCGCGGGCATTCGCACCGCTACCATCATCACTATCGGCGTCGCCACCATCGCCGCCGCTATCGGCGCCGGCGGCCTCGGCACCTTCATCTTCCGCGGCGTCGCCCTCGTCAGCGATGCCCTCATCCTCGCCGGCGCCATTCCCGCCGCCCTCCTCGCCCTTCTCGCCGACTTCCTCCTCGGCCTCCTCGAGCGTAGACTGAAGGTCTCCTGACATGCCTTGCGCCTGCCTCCGTTTCCTTTACTTCTTTTATCTCCTTAACCTCATCTACTTCGTCTCTGCCTGCCACCGACCTCCTCAATCCAAAATCACCATCGGCTCCAAATTCTTCACCGAACAAGTCATCCTCGCCGAGCTCCTCGCCCAGCACATCGAAGCTCGCACCGGCATGCCCGTCATTCGCAAGACCAACCTCGGCGGAACCCTCCTCGTCCACAAGGCTCTCCTCGCCGGCCAGCTCGACCTCTACGTCGAATACACCGGCACTGCCCTCACTGCCGTCTTGAATGAATCACCGCAGGCCGATTCCGCCGCCGTCTACAACCGTGTCAAGCAGCTTTACTCCGATCGCTTCCATCTCGAAGTCACCGAGCCCCTCGGCTTCGAAAACACCTTCGCCATGGTCATCCGCGGCGACGATGCCAAAAATCTCCATCTGCAAAAAATCTCCGATATCGCTCCCATCGCCCGCAAATGGCGCGCCGGCGACGGCTACGAATTCCTCGAGCGCCCCGACGGCTTCCGCGGCTGGAGCGATCGCTACAATCTTCATTTCGCCGAATCTCCCAAAGTCATGGACCTCGGCCTCATCTACCGCGCCCTCGTCGATCATCAAGTCGACATTGTCGCTGGCAACTCCACCGACGGCCTCATCGACTCCCTCGGCCTCGTCGCTCTCACCGACGATCGCCACTACTTCCCGCCCTACGACGCCGTCCCCATCGTCCGCCAATCCACCCTTGTCCGATTCCCCCAACTCCGCGCCGCCCTCGCCGATCTCGCAGGCAAACTCTCCGCCGCCGACATTCGCCGCCTCAACTACGCCGTCGACGCCCAGCACCAGGACGCCGCCGCCGTCGTGCGAGACTTCCGTTCTTCCAGAGGGCTGTAGTATTTCTCCGGTTGTCCAGGGGAACGGATTGCCGGTTCAAGTACAATATTTCCGCTCCGGCGTTTCTGTTCGTTTGCGGAAATAATCAGCGCGGTTCGCCAGTTTACACAGCAGTGGGCAGGACCCGGCCTGCAGCCGAAGGGCGATGAGCATGAAACGCTGGAAAAAACTTCTCCTCATACTTGTCGCGCTCGCGCTTCTTGCGGCCGTCTATGGAGCCGTCTTGATTCGCCGCGGCTTCAGCACCTTGGACGAGCCATCTGCTCTGGAAAAGCTCGTCGCTCGTACCGTCCGGAATCTGGCCATCCCAGCCGCCGCGCGCCGTGAAAACAATCCGTTGAAAGCCTCTCCGGAGATCCTCAATGAGGCCCGCAACAGCTTCATCGACCGTTGCGCGACCTGCCACGGCAACGACGGCAGCGGCCAGACCCAAGTCGGCCTGAGCCTCTACCCCAAGCCGCCTGATTTGCGCTTGCCACAAACGCAGAATCTTACCGATGGCCAGATCCGCTACATCATCAAGAACGGCGTCCGTCTCACGGGCATGCCTGCCTGGAGCCATCCGCACGAAGAGCAGGACAACGATAGCTGGAAACTCGTTCTCTTCATCCGCGAGCTGCGCCAACTTTCTGCCGGCGAGAAATTGTCGCAGCAAGCAACGGCCGCTTCAGCGCACTACACGGGCTCGCTGGCCTGCGAAAAATGCCACCAGCAAATCTACAAGCGCTGGAAGAAGACGCCCATGGCCAACGTCGTCCGCGATCCCCGTGAGCATCCCGAGGCCATCTCTCCCGATCTCGCCACAAATCCCCTCGCCAAGTTCACGAAAGACCAGGTAGCACTCGTTTACGGCAGCCTCTGGAAGCAACGTTACTTCACAAAAATCGGCGATGACTACTTTCCGGAGCCGGCGCAGTGGGATGTCACCCACCACGTTTGGCGTCCCTACTTTGTAGCCAAAGGAACGGATTGGTGGGAACCGTTCTATCCTCCAGACAATATGCAACGTCCCACCGGCCCCACATGCGATGGCTGCCACTCCGTCGACTACAACATTCACACCAAAAAGGTCCTAGAGTGGAACGTAGGCTGCGAGCGTTGCCACGGACCCGGCAGCGAGCACGTCGCCCATCCCTCGCGCGGCAACATTCTCAATCCCGTGCGCATGGACTATGTGGAGGCCAATGACGCTTGCATCCAGTGCCATTCGCAGGGACGCCCTTTGACCAATCCCATCGAAGGGAAGTATTACGACTGGCCGGTCGGCTATCGCGTCGGACTCTACCTCCGCGATTTTTGGCAGCTCGAAGACCACATCCTTGGTGAGATGACCTTCACGCATTTCCCCGATGGCACTGCCCATAAGAATCGCATGCAGGGCAATGACTTCGTTCAAAGCGTAATGTACCGCCGAGGCGTCACCTGCTTTTCTTGCCACGATGTTCATGGCACTGATAACTACGCTCAGCTAAGAAAGCCGGCTGACAAACTCTGTCTCGATTGCCACGGCCCCATGTCTCTCAACGGACCCCGCACCGCCACGCTCGAGGAGCACACCCATCACAAGACCGGCACGCCCGGAAGCCAGTGCATTTCCTGCCACATGCCGAAGATCGAGACCACCATTGCTGACGTCAAAGTTCGCGCTCACACATTCGCCTTCATCTCCCCGGCCATGACATACAAATACAAAATCCCAAATCCCTGCACGTCCTGTCACGCAGATAAATCCACCGCCTGGGCCACCGAAGCCTTGCGCCACTGGCCGGAGCGCTCTCCCTGGCGTCTCGACTAACAACTTTCCGCCGCCGACATCCGCCGGCTCAACTACGCCCTCGACGCCAGCGCCAGGACGACGACGCCGTCGTTCAACAGTTCCGTTCTTCCAAAATTTTGTAAGCCGCCTGTGCGCTCCAGTTGACGTTCCAGGCAATCCTAAGCAACATCCTTGCGAAACATTCCACAGGCGCACCGCCCCATGGAAGGAGCCAACATGACGGAGTTTCCTCGATTCGATCTCACCGGCCAAGTGTCCCTGGTGACCGGTGCAGCGCGCGGATTGGGGCGCGCGATTTCTCTCGCTCTGGCTCACGCTGGTTCCGATGTCGCGCTGGGCCTGCGCGATGTCAGTACCGCCGCTGACCTCGTTCGCGAGATTCAAAGCATGGGCCGCAAGGCCTTGCCCCTGCAAATGGATGTAACCCGCCTCGACCAAATCTCTCGCGCTGTTCAAGACACCGTTGACCGCTTCGGCCGCCTCGATATCCTCGTCAATAACGCCGGAGTCGCGCCCGAAAATCCCGCGGAAAATTATCGCGAGGAAGACTTTGATCTCACGCTGGCCGTGAATCTCAAGGGCACCTTCTTCGCCAGCCAGGCGGCGGGGCGCTTCATGATTCGCCAGAAAAGCGGGCGCATCATCAATGTTGGTTCCCAGGCGGGCTTCGCGGCCCTGCCTGGAGAGTCCGTCTACTGCATGACTAAAGCGGCGATCTCGCACCTGACCAAGTGCCTCGCCATCGAGTGGGGTAAGCACAACATCACCGTGAACGCCGTCGCGCCCACCTTTATCTCCACACCCGGCACGGACGCCGCCCTCGCCGACCCGGCCTTCCGTGCCGACGTTATCGAACGCATCGCCGGCTTGCACCGTATTGGCGTTCCCATGGACGTTGCCGGCGCCGTGGTCTTCCTGGCTTCACCCGCTGCTTCGCTCATCACCGGCCACACCCTCCTCATCGACGGCGGCTGGACCGCCCGCTAACCGCATTCCGACAATCCAAGTAACTCTAACTGGCTGCTCCTGCTCTCGTGGCACAGCCACTCCTGGCTGTGCTCCTACTACTTCAGGCTTTGCGATCGTAGCTATCGTAGCCCCGTACAAACGCGGAAACATCTTCCGGCGTGTTACCGTATCTCCGCCATGCGAACCCGAATCGCCTTGATCTCCGCTATTCTGCTCGCGTTTCTTTCCGCGCAGCCAGTTCTTGCTTCCGACCTCGCTCTGATCGGCGCAAAGGTCTATCTCTCCCCTACCGATCCCCCTCTCGAAAACGCCACCATCCTCGTTCACAACGGACGCATCACCGCCGTCGGCCCCAGCGCCACCACCAAACCTCCACGCTTCGCCCGCGCCGTCACCGTCATCTACTGCGAAGGCATGGTCGTCACCGCCGGCTTCTGGAACAGCCACGTACACATCTTCACTCCCGGCCTGCTCCATTCCGAAAAACTCTCCTCCTCCGAACTCTCCTCGAAGCTCGAAGCCATGCTCACCCGTTGGGGCTTCACCACCGTTTTCGATATCGCTTCCCTCCTCGACAACACCAACAGCATCCGCCGCCGCATCGACAGCGGCGAAGCCCGCGGCCCGCGCATTCTCACTGTCGGCGAGCCTTTCTACCCAAAAGGTGGGATCCCGGTCTACATTAGGGGTTTTCTGGAAGAGAACCACGTCAGCTTGCCGGAAGACGATTCACCCGCGCAGGCCGCCGAACGCGTCCGCCGGCAAATTCAGAATGGCGCCCACGGCGTCAAGATTTTTGCCGGGTCGATCCAATCACAAAGCGTTTTGGTTATGCCGTTGGACTTCGCAACCGCCATCGTCGCCGAAGCCCATCGCGCCGGAAAGCCCGTGTTCGCCCACCCTTCTAATACTGAAGGGATCGAAGTGGCCCTGAAGAGCGGCGTCGATATTCTCGCCCACACCGCTCCCATGAGCGGCCCTTGGACTCCCGACCTCGTCCAACGAATCAAGGCCGCCCGTATCGCCCTCGTCCCCACACTCACCCTCTTTGAACTGGAATACAAGAAATTCGGCGGAACACCCGAAGAAGTCGCCGAAACCATTCGCGTAGCCTCCCAGCAGTTGAAGTCCTACTCTGATGCCGGCGGCCAAGTCCTCTTCGGCACCGACGTCGGCTACACCGACCAATTTGATACCGCCGAGGAGTTCACTCTCATGTCCCGCGCCGGCCTCACCTGGCAGCAAATCCTGGCCTCGCTTACCACCAATCCCGCCGAACGCTTCGGCTTCGCCACTCGCTTCGGCCGCATCGCCAAAGGCCTGGACGCCGACATTGTGGTCCTCTCCGCCGACCCCGCCCAGGACGTCGCCGCCTTCTCCAAAGTCGCCTTCACCATCCGCCAAGGCAAAATCCTCTTCGGCAAACCTTAAACCAACCGGTAGCCCTGTGGAATGAACACTTGTAAAAATGTATCAAAGCAAAGGACTTTAACTTATTTTTAGAATGAACAGGTCGAAAATCATGGCGCTTGTGCTGGACTGGGGTGTTGAAGATTCGGTGGTTCGATCCGATAGCCGAGGCTTCGCAGTTGCCGGATCATTCTCGCAGTGCGCCTTTGCTTGGATTGTTTGTTGACGGCCGGGCCCCGTTCTTCGTAACGGACTGTCTGGTGCAGGATCAACCAGATCAGCCGACACTGTCGATGGGCAATCGCCCCAATGGCTTGATTGTGTCCCATGCGCGGGACCTTTACCACGACGTTGCAGTCGCTCTGGCCCCTGGGGTTGTTCCTTTTTTGAAGTTACTGGGGCCAGAGTGACTGCAACTAGCCTGAAAAGTACGGCAAACACTCACGCACCCTCTAAGAATTCGTACTTTGCTTGGGATTCCAACCAGCGCTCGTTCGAGCGAGTTGTGGTGATCACGAGGAGGCCGGATTCAGAGAAAATAGTCGTAACTCTCTAGCGTTTCGTTTCGAGCAGCGCGCAATTGGCGACGCATCTCGCCGCCTGCATCTCGATTTCCGCTTTTTTGTGATTCGGGACGCTCGCCGTGGACTCCGGCACAACGATCAGGGATTGCGGACCATCGGCCAAATTGAATTTGCACTCGAACTGCAAAGACTGCACTCCGCGCTGCTGGCAAGAGTTTTTCTCCAGCGCGGACTCGAACATCTCCGGCTTGGCATGCAGTTGGTTGGCGATTTCCGAGGGCACCATCGCCACCACCATTGGCACCGGCGATTTGATTTTGATGCTCACTTGCTCGCCGTCATGGTCCGGTGTAAATCCGCCATACACTTTCAGGAACGACGTCAGCTGATACTTCTCTTTAATCTGCTGAGTCCACTGATACTCCGGCTGGATGCAATTCTCCACGCATTCCCAGCGGAAGTATTGGATGTGTACATCGTTGGGAGCCTTGAAACGGCGCGTGGCGGAACCCTGACCCGTCAAAACTGCTGCGATTCCCTCACCGATCGCCCGGTCGGCTTTATTATTCGGGTTCAGCACCGCCCCGAGTCCAGCAAAAACCGCTGGATCAAGACTGTTTCGTTCGTCACGAATCACCAGCGTCATCGCATCCGGCGGGACGAAACAGGAATATCTGGTTTCCACCACATGCTCCCGCTGGCACAACTCGTGCAAGTTGCCCAAGCCCTCGGGATTCTTCAGCGCCTCGTTCCACTCCTCGGCGCGCGTCAAAAATATCGTGACCGGCTGTTCCGCCTTGATATCCACCTGAATGTTGCCGCCGTTCCCGGCAGGGTGATAAGTCAGGCCCGCATGATAATTCGCGGGGTCCAGCCGCACGCTCTCGTCATTGCCAGACAGCCAATTGAAAACTCGTTGCTGACCAAACGACGGCCCGGAGAACGCACAAATAAACAAGAACGTGAAAAGGAAAGGCATTTTGGTGTTTCTCATAGTAATTCCATTGAAACGCGAAGGCCCTTCGCCCGCAACGTTTCCACGCGAACGTGTCCTTTAGAAGTATCCTGACCGATGGGACAGGTAACCCAGCGTTTCCTTCTCGACGTCCGAAAAAGGCAGCCCCAGTGCGGGAGTTTTCCTCTCTTCCGCCTTTTCGTTTTTCTATTTTCGCTTTCCTATCTTCGAGTTCCGCCCTCGCCTCGCGCTGTCAAAACCAAATCACGCCAAGGACTGCGGCAGACCCGCTGGCTACCGGCGCACGCTTACCAGCGCAGCGTCGGCTTCATAGCCCTCGTCATGCACGGTCTTCTGCGCCGCCGCGCCCAGCGCCCGTTCGTCCGCATCCTTCGGCAAATTGCAATAGCGGCGAATCACCTCTTCGCCATTCACAATGCGAACCAGCCACTTGGCCTTGCCTGCGTCCCAGGAAACTTCCACTTGATCGGCACGCATAGCTACCTCCTATTGCGCTTCAGAGCCGGGCACTCCATGCGCCGGGGGCGTCTGCCCCGACCCAGTCGGAGCGCGTGGGAGCCCTGCTTCCTCTGCGCCTTCTTCTTATACCCTCTCTCCCTTTCGAATGCGATGGCCGCCGCACTTTTTTTCTCTTCGCGGTTATTTCTTTGCACCTCTGCGTTAGACTTTTGCGCACTTCTTCCTAGTAGGTCGCCTTGCTTTCCGGCTTCTGGTTTGAAATATGTCCAATTTTGAACAGACGAACCTGGTTTGGTGTTATAGTTTCTTTCTGAAAAGTGAAAGTTGGAACCTACCGCTTTCCTGCCCATCACGCAAAAGCTCTGCTAGAATCGCTGCCATGAAAAGACGCACTTTGCTTCAATCGCTTCCCGCAGTAGCGTTCTTCCCAACAGCGGCCTGGCTGACCTCGAATCAAGAGAAGGCAGGCTCCGGACAATCCGCAACGCCTGTTTACGAACTCCGGGTCTATCATACTTACGAAGGCAAGCTGGACGACCTGCTCCGCCGCTTTCGCGAACACACCACGAAACTCTTCGAGAAGCACGGAATGAAAAACGTGGCGTACTGGACGCCGACCGAAGAACCCCTCAAAGGCAAGACTCTCGTCTACATCCTCGCGCATCCTAGCCGGGATGCCGCTACTGCCAACTGGAAAGCCTTCGGCGATGATCCCGAATGGCGCAGTGTCCGCGATAAATCCGAAGCCAATGGGAAGATCGTTGAGAAGGTTGACTCCACGTTTCTCGTTCTGACGGACTTCTCCCCACCGCTATCCTAAGTGAGGTCGCTGGCCCGCCCTAAATGCGCCAATACGATCGGCGGTTACCGCGACCGGGTCGAGCGAGCAGGGAACGAAGATAGCTTCCATGATGATTTGAGGGGGTTCGCCGCGGCAACCGCTATTTCAGTAGGTTAGCGACCAGCCGACCACCGTCATCGTCAGCACCAGCAACAGCATCCCCGTGCTGACAAGACTCAACGTTCTCCCGTGGCCCAGCAGATGGTCGCGCGATTCGGGATCAATGCAGAGAAGAATGGTAACGAACAGAACGACGCCCCATGCCAGCATGACAGGAACGCCAGGATGCCTGCCGATCATCGAAAGGAATTCCCCGGGAGGCTGGCCCGCCGGTATCCACCAGGGCAGCAGCGGCGCTACGCCCGCCGCCAGCGAGAACGTCAGCAGCTTGCGCGTGAACCAGCCCTTGACCTTCGGCCGGGCTTCTCTCCACACGAAATAGTCCCAGACCAGCAACCCTATGGCCAGCGGCACCCATCCATACATGGCCGCCTGCTGGTTAAACCAGTACCATCCCCGAAACAAAACTCGCCCGTGGCTCGACATAGCCAGCCGCGGCAACAAGAACAAGCCCAGAACCGTGTTGCACAGCACGGCCACAAAAATGGTCACCAAACTCATGAATTGGAACCAGTACCGCGTCGGCACTCTTTTGCATCGAGTGCACACGGACTGTTTGGGCAGGAAGTTCAGTCCACAGCGGTCGCAATACACGGGTGCTCTCCCACGGTCAGGGATTCAAACCAGCGATCGCTGTCAGCTTACTGCGCTTGCGGTTCCAAAAACTACTGGTCCGAGGGGCAGTTTTGGTATCGGTCTCTTTTCTTGCACAAAAGTTTGGATCGTGACGCGCAGATTCGCCGGCCTCAATCACCAAGCCCAGCACTGTCTTTTCGCGAGTCTCAATGCGTTTCGCTCCGCGCTCAGCGGAACCAGGCTGGGGACCCTCCCGCTTTGCGGCCTTCATCTTGCAATTCGTCCAACTGCTTTTCCAGATCCGCTTTGCGCTTCTCCAAATCTTTCAACTGGCCATTCCTGTCGTTGATGTACGCGATGTTGTCTTTCATCCCAGTAGTAACGTCAAATCCGCCGCTCCCAAATTTTTTGATCTCTTCTCTCTTTTGCGTTATCTGCTCATCCGTCTGCGCGATCGCATCCAGGATCTGCCGAGCCCTCCCGCGCCAATACTCTTCGCTGTTCTCTCCCCCATCTCCACTCGGATCCGTTGGCCGTGCGCGCCGCGCGCCTTTCTTCGGCGCATCGCCAACCACGGATACTCCGGGGCCTTTCAGTCCCGACAAATCATCTTCGGTATACACCTTGCTCTTCGCCGCGGCAGGCTTTTTTGCTTTGGCTTTGCGCGCTGCTTCCGCGAGCGAATCTTCTTTTTGGGGTGGCTGGTCGCGGGTTGCGGGCTGAGCCTGGGATGGCGGTCGAGCTTGGGCCGACGATGATTGTTGCGATGAAGACTGCGGCGAGGAAGAAGAAGATTGCGCGAAAGCAGCGGCGAGCGGCCAAGTCATCGCAAGCAAGCCGCAAAACATCTTCTGATAGCGCCTCATTTTGCGGTAGCGCGCTGTTCCCGCGATGAATCGATTGCGCGCGCGGAACACTCTCTGCGGGTCGTCGAGTTTGAAGGGAAAGTTCATGGGTGGCTCCGGTCTTCCGCAGGCGATAAGAAGACGCTACGCGCGGTCTTGTGCGGGGTCAAGGTGATTGCGCGCCAGGGAGTCCCGGGAGTCACCGGCGCGGTATTTGCATCGGGCCTTCGAATAGGGCGATGGCGCGCAGTTGCTCCCGCGCGACAGCGTTTGGTACAGTGCCAATTCACATAAACGAATGCTCGAATCCCGGACGGAGAGACGAATGAAACTGCCGAAATATGCTCTCGACATTCTGGTTTGTCCTGTTTGCAAGACGCGGGTGGAGCTGCTGAGCGACGGCTCGGGATTGAAGTGTGGCTCCTGCCGCCGGGTTTATCCGGTGCGCGATGAAATTCCCGTCATGATGCCGGAGGAAGCGAAAATCGCCGAGGAGTAGCCGATCGAGGACCAGAAAAATCAAAGAGCCCGCATGGCCACCAACGTTGCCGATGCCGTTCCCCGGTTGAAACGATTGATCCCGCGCCTGCGCGGCAAGCGCATCGGGGTGCTCGGCGACCTGATGCTGGACCGTTACCTTTGGGGCGCGGCCTCGCGGCTCTCGCCGGAAGCGGCCGTTCCCGTGGTCGATTTCGTCGAGCAGAGCGAATGCCTGGGCGGCGCGGGCAACGTGGCCGCAAACATCGCTGCGCTCGGCGCGCGCGTGGAAGTCTTCGGAGTTATCGGAAATGACGAGCCCGGGCGCGCCTTGCAAAAATGCCTTCGCGACGCGGGTATTGCGGACAAAGGCATCATCGCCGGTTCGAAACGCGTCACCACGGTGAAAACGCGAATCATCGCGCGGCACCAGCAAGTGGTTCGCGTCGATCGCGAGCGCCGCGAGCCGCTCCGCTCCGAAACCCAGGAAAGACTTTTGCGGCTGCTTTTTACCGCGCTCAAGAAACTTGACGCGCTGGTGCTTTCCGACTACGACAAAGGTCTGATCACCGACGATTTCGCCGATCGTGTTCTGAGCGCCGCACATCAATTGCGCGTTCCCGTTTTCGTGAAGCCGAAAACCTCGAGGTTATACGCGTATCGCGGCGCGCGCGCAATCGTCTGCAACGACAAGGAAGCGTGGTTTATCCGCGTGTTGGGCAATGAAAAATCCCTAGAAGAGGCCGGCCGCGCGCTCCTCGCACATTTCGGCTGTAGCGCCGTCCTGATCACCCAGGGTGAAAAGGGAATGAGCCTCTTCGAGGAAACCCCACCGCGTCACCTGCACGTTCCTGCGACGAGCTTTGAAGTGACGTACGCGCGTATTGGCCAACCCGGTATCGAGCGCGGGGCAACCGGCAGGCAAGTCTTCGACGTCACCGGGGCAGGCGACACCGTTCTCAGCGTCCTAGCCCTTGCTGTTACGGCTGGGGCGCCGCTCGCCGACGCCGCCATACTCGCCAACACCGCGGCCGGCGTCGTCGTGGGCAAACTCGGCACCGCCAGCATCAGCCCGGAAGAACTTGTGCACGCGCTCGACGACATTCGCCGGTAGCCGGGGCGTATGTATTTTTATCAGAAACGACTAGGACCCGGGAACCGGGAAGCTGAACGATTTGTCCGCGGCCAAGACCCAAATTTCGACGACTCTGGTCTTGCGGCTCTTTTCCACGTCGGAAATGTCTGGCATCGGCGAGTACGGGCTTATCTCCACCGAAACAGAAATGGCATTCGAGCCCCCCGGTGCTTTGGCATGGATAATCTTGTAGCTTTTCACTGGGCCGTAGTAACCCTGGGGTCCCCAATCGGCGAGAAAATCCTTCATCGTATAGCTCGGGCCAGGTTTCCAGAGTTGATAGGCCTTAGCGGTGTCGCCGGCGACCAAGGCATCGAAGAAATGTTCCGCCGCTTTCTTTTCCGGGTAGTAGCGAAACGTATACCACAGCGCCACAATCGCGACCAGCACAAGCGCCGCGACGGTGAAGGCCATAGCCCGGGATCTATCTGGCTTATCGGCAGGTGGATCGATGAGTGACATTCGGTAGTCTCCTGCCCCGCGAGCGTCGGAAAGGTAGTTGCAATCGCTGCGGTGTCATCCCTGCACCATGCAGCAACAATGAAAATCCTAGCAGAGTCTATGCGTCCGAGTAAAAGGCGGCGGTGTGTGAATACCGGATCGGTTTCTGGATCGAGGGATGCACATCCACCTGGACGCCGCGGGGCACCGCAAGACCCTGCGGGTGCCAACCGGATTCTTTTTTCCTCCCAGGCTGATTCCGTCAAAATTTACCGCTGACCGATTGAAACTTCCTGCTTGACACTTTTTCGGCCTGTAGTTAGCCTTACACAATTTTAGCAATGTTTTGGTTCGCACCGATGTTATGCCTGGAAAATCATGAATCCGTGAGTGGAGGAGAGGCGATGTTCCACACACCACAGCTGGCGGACATTTCCCATTTTTCTTCTGGGAGGGGTATCGCAAAGTTCTGGGCTCTGGTTATGCTCGCCCAATTGATTGCTGGGAGCATCGCGTGGGGCCAGGCAACGACCTCGATCCGCGGCACGGTGACCGACAGTTCCGGGGGGTATGTTGGAGGGGCTTCGGTGACTCTGACGAATCCGGAATCCAAGATCGCACGTACGGCGACGGCAGGAGATGATGGCGGTTATCAATTTCTATTTCTACCCCCGGGAACTTACACCCTCGACGTGGCCGCGACGGGATTCCAGAAATACGAGCAGCCGGGATTGCAACTGCTGGTGAACACGCCAGTGACGGTAAATGTGCAACTCAAAGTCGGCGGCGGCAAGGAGACGGTGACGGTCACGGCGGAAGAACCGGCGCTGAACCTGGTGGATGCCTCGATCGGAAATTCCTTTGACGAAACACAGGTGCGGCAGATTCCCCTGGATGGACGAAACGTCCCCGATTTGCTTAGCTTGCAGGCGGGTGTGGCGTACACGGGCAACCGTGTTGCTGACAAGGATCAGGACACTCGCAATGGATCGGTGAATGGCGCGCGGAGCGATCAAAGCAACGTCACGCTCGATGGCGTAGACGTGAACGACCAGTCCAATGGATATGCGTTCACCTCCGTGCTGCCGGTGACGCAGGATTCGGTCCAGGAATTTCGGGTAACCACGACCAACTATGGCGCGGATCAGGGGCAGGGTTCGGGGGCGCAAGTGGCCCTGATCACCAAGAGTGGTACGAACATTTTCCACGGTTCGGCCTACGAGAACTTGCGCAACACCATTACCAGCGCCAATGACTACCTAGTGAAACAGTCCGAGCTGAACATTGGTGCTCCGAATAAGCCTCTGAAACTGAACCGCAATATCTTCGGCGCGTCGGTGGGTGGACCGCTTCGGAAGGACCGCCTGTTTTTCTTCACCAATTACGAGGGAACGCGTGAGAGGGAGGAGCAGCGCGCCGAACGCGTTATTCCCACGCCTTCTCTCTGCCAGGGTAACTTTCGGTATCAATATCAACAAACATCGGCAAGTCCGATTCAGGTACTGACCATGACGCCCACTGATCTCAAGAACCTCGACCCTCGTGGCATTGGGATTGATCCCTCCATGCTCGACCTCATCGGTCACACCGGATATCTAGATAAAACCTTCTGCACGGGTAGGACGGTGACTAACGATCTTTCCGCCGGTGATGGTTTGAACTACGCCGGTTTCGTTTTCCGCGCTCCCACCAGCCTGGATAACGATGTTTTCATCGCGCGCGCGGATTACCGCCTTACCTCCGACGGCACTCACACGCTATTCTGGCGCGGCGCCGTGCAAAATTTGCGAAACCCCGGAGCCCCCTTCCTTCCTGGAGACGCTCCCCAACAAGATACCGCAGACCATAGCAAAGGGTTCGCCTTTGGCTATACCGCCATTCTTAGCTCCACTCTCGCCAATTCCTTTCATTGGGGATACACACGGCAGAGCTATGGCGTGGATGGCATAAGTACTACCGCGGGCAAAAACCAACCGTGGAACACCTTTCTGGGGCTGGATCAAGGCATCACCTATAGCCACAGCTTCCAAGTGGGAACGCATAACCTTCTGGATGATTTGTCCTGGACCAAGAATAGGCATTCCATGCAGTTTGGGGCCGCGATTGCCCTCGCCCGCGATCCCCGCAATAGCTATCTGCACTCCGCTCATCTGGGTCTTGGCACCACTAACTGGACGTCTCCGATAGGCTTCTCTTATACCTCGAGCACGCTGGATCCCATGAATGCCGCAGCCCATAACCAACTCATGGTCATGGCTGACTGTGCTCCGGGAGTGCCCTGCGCAGCAGGTGCTGCACCGGAACCACTGAACGCAACGCAGTACGACCGTCCCCTGCTGGCTTTGTACGGCATGATTTCTGATGTGGTAGCAAACTATAACCTCGACCGCAACGGCATCCCGCAGAACCAGGGCGATCCGGTGAAACGAAACTATGGGCTCAACTCGTATGAGTTCTACGGACAAGACACCTGGCGAATGAAACCAAACCTTACGCTGACCTACGGACTGCGCTGGTCGCTCTTCCCTCCGCCGTGGGAGACCAACGGCTTGCAGACCGCTCCGACATTCGGTCTGGGGACGCAGTTTGACAAGAACGTCACGAACATGAAACAGGGTTTGGGGTATACGTCGGAGCCCGCGATCGCATTCAATCTTGGCGGTCCGGTGAACCACGGCCCAGGGTTTTACAAATTTGAAAAGACGGACTTCTCGCCGCGAATCTCTATTGCGTATTCGCCTCGTCCTCACGGCGGACTGCTGAGGAGCATCTTCGGCGCCAGCGACAGGACCGTCATCCGCGCCGGCTTTAGCCGCGTGTACGATCGGGCGGGTTTCGCGCTCTTGAATAGCTTCGACCAGATCGGTTCGGCCGGTTTGACCACCACGTTGCAAAATGCCTGCTGCACGGTTGGAGTCACAAGCGCCGAGGATCTGCCACGCATCACCGGCATCAACACGATCCCTCAGGTCAACCTGAACGGCGTCCAATTCCTGCAATCGCCGCCTGCACTAGGGTTCCCGCAGGTACCCGGTACTACCGCTCAAGCCAACTTGTGGGCAAGTGACGATACACTGAAAACTCCGCACGCGTATGCGGTTGACTTTTCGGTGGGCCGCGAATTGCCGAAACGATTCTCGTTGCAAGTATCTTACGTGGGCCGCTTCGGCCACCGATTACTGACGCAGCGCGATTTGAACCAGCCTTTGGATATCGTGGACCCCAAGACCGGGATTGACTACTACACGGCGGCAGCGGCCCTGTCCAACCTGGCAAGGTCTTTTGCTTTGGCTAACAATAGTGGGCAGCCCACGAACTACTACAGTGGAGTTATCACGACGGGCCAGATCTCCAGCGTTACCGCCGCGATGCTTGGACCAACCGCCCAATACTGGGTAGACATGTTGCCGCCGCTTCGGCCGGGTGCCACCGCGTATGCCGACCTACTATCGTCACCCGGGTCCGCAATCGCCTTCCCAGCGACAAATAATACCGACAGCCTGCTTCGGGCAGTTTTCGACCTTTATTACAACCCAGCCCTTTCCGTGATCGGCGACGAGATTGTAGGACTGGCCGATATTGACTCGTACGGGGGGTTGGGAGACAACACTGGCTCTGGCGTGCCTTATTTCTTCAACGGCCCGCAGAGCATGTTGCCAGGCCTGTGCCCCGGGTCTTTCTGCCAGTCCGGCAAGTACTTGAGCAACCAGGCCTTCTCCATGTATGGATGGGGCTCCGTCGGCACTTCAAACTATCACGCGCTCCAAGTGAGCTTGAGGAAGCAGCTCAGCCACGGCTTGCAATTCGACTTTAACTATACCTTCTCCAAATCCATCGATGTCACTTCCGCGGCCTCGCGCGTGGGCTTCTCGGTCTATGGTTATCAGAACATTGGCCTTGTAGGCACTCGCCTGGCAAATGCTTTTTCCCCGAACCTGGCTCGCGCAGTCTCCGACTATGACCTCACTCACCAGATGAACCTCAACTGGATTGCCGATCTTCCGATTGGCAAAGGTCGAGCCGTGGCCGGCAACGCGAACGGAGTCGTGAATGCTCTAATCGGCGATTGGCAGGTTTCCGGGCTGGCTCGGTGGACCAGCGGATTCCCCTTCAGTGTGGATGGCGGCCAGCGCTGGCCCACGGACTGGTTCCTCACGGCTATCGCCCAGATGACTGCCAGGCCGAAGACGGGCGTTTTCAAGCAGAACGGCAGTGTCAGCGTTTTTGCTGATCCCGTTGCAGCACAAGCCGACTTTACTCTGCCCCTTCCAGGTGGCGTCGGCTCGCGCAACGTCCTGCGTGGCGATGGCTTCGCGAGCTGGGACATGAGCCTGGGGAAGCGCTGGAAATTGCCCAGGGAAAACCACAGCTTGCAGTTCCGCTGGGAGGTGTTCAACGTGGCGAACCTCACGCGCTTCAACGCCCAAGGCGTGGGTTCATCGCTGCTTACTTCACTGACGCAGCAACCGGGCAGCTTCGGGGCTTACACCAGCCTGCTGACGCAACCACGGGTGATGCAGTTTGCGCTGCGCTACGAATTTTAATCTTGCGCCGAGTCAACCTTTAAGGGAAACGGAGGAGCCGGGGGAGCTTCATCTGGTATTTGGTCCCGGTTTTTTCGGCGTACTGTTCGAAGGCCAGCTCGATTGGTTTATCCATCCACTCGCGGAAGGGAATGCCGCTGGCTTCCCACCAAGCAGTTCGCTCGGAGTCAGCGCTCATTGCTGCCAAGTGCTTTGCCGATATTCTCCGAAACGGTTACGAGCAGAGACCCGTCTGCGGGGACAAGTTGCTCTTTCTTGAGGATGTTGGCTGCAGCCGTAAAATACAAGAGGGCACGATCTTTGCATCCCGCGCTCGCCGAACACTGCGCGGCCAAGGCGCTGGTGAGCAGCAGAGTCTTGCGCCGGCCATCTTCGACACTCACCTTGGCGTGGCCCGGGTCTTTCACATCCTCGCCGAACAGGGTGAGGTCATATGTGAATGCGCCAGCGGTACAAAAGAACTGCTCCTCCGTCTTTGCCTTGCAAAGTCTATCCAAACGCATGCGAAGCTCGCGGATGAGAATTGGAACAGAGCTATCACGTTCTCGCGGGCCTAACTTCAACTGGATAGCGGCTCGATTCGCGAGTTCAATCAGATCGCCAGGGGCCGCCACCTTTTTCAGGTCCTGCTGAAGGCCAACCGCGCAGCGTGCGGCCAGCTCACCCGTTTGCGACCACAGAACCTCGATCAGCCGCATATTGAGTCCCATCCTATAGAAAGACTGCGCTGAGGGCTCCTTTTCCAATCCCCCATCTCCGGTCGCGACCGGAGACGAATTGGGCGGAGTAACGGCCGGAGACGCATCAGGCGTGCCCGTTGATGGTTTTCTCAGCTTCTTGCTCTGCAAGATTCCTGCAGGGTTTTTGAGCAAGGCAATAACATCGGAATAGCTGTGTTTTTCCGCCTTGGAGAGGGCCGTCTCTCCCTCCTTATCCCGCGTAGTGACATCCGCTCCAACCTCCATCAGGGCGTGCACCGTTTCCGTACGGCCCTGACGGGCTGCTTCGATCAGCGCGGTCCTTCCCATGTCATCCTTGGCGTTCACATCCGCGCCCTTTTCCAGGAGCACGGCCACCGTGTCCGTGTCGCCCGCGTACGCTGCATGAATCAACGGCGTATCGTCATACTTATTCTTGGCATTCACGTCCGCGCCTTTCTCCAGCAAGGCGCGCACGGTATCCGTACGCCGCGAAAAGGCTGCCCAGAACAGCGGCGTCCATCCCATGTTGTCCTTGGCATTCACATCCGCACCTTTCTCCAGCAGGGTGCGCACGGTATCCGTGTAGCCCTCTAGCGCGGCCTCCATCAAAGCGGTCCTACCGGTGTTACCTTTGGCATTTACATCGGCGCCTTTCTCCAGCAAGGCGCGCACGGATTCAGTGTGGCCCCTTACCGCTGCGCCCATCAACGCCGTGTTTCCATAATCACCCTTCGTATTCGCGTTCGCGCCCTCTCTGAGGAGGCTCTGCACTTCAGCAGTATCCCCGGCCTCGGCCGCGTCCAGCAGCTTCCTACTGGGGTCCTGGCTGGCCGTGGAAGCCGACGAAGCCGGTTGCGGTTTCGGAGCTGAAGTGGGGCCGGCAGCAGCCGGTGAGGCAGTTGGCACGCTCGTGGTTGTGTTTCCTGCGTTTTTTCTCGGGGGGGCTCGGGGAGCGCGCCGAAGCAGAGCAACAATGCTTGAATACTTGTACTTTTCCGCCAGCCGAAGGGCCGTGTCTCCTTTCTTATCCTTCGCATCGACATCCGCTTCTTGCTCCAGCAAGACGCGCACGGTATCTAGTTGCCCCAAATCGGATGCGCTCATCAAGGCCGTCCTTCCCGCCTTACTCTTCGCATTCACGTCCGCACCCTTCTCCAGTAAGGTGCGCACGGTGTCCGTATGGCCCCTAACCGCCGCGCTCATCAACGCCGTTTTTCCGCTGTCATCGATTGCATTCACATTCGCACCTTTCTCGAGCAAAGCGCGCACGATATCGGTGCGGCCCGAAAAGGACGCCCAGAACAACGCCGTCCATCCATCGTTGTCCTTGGCATTCACATTTGCACCTTTATCGAGCAAGGAATGCACGATGTCCCGATAATCCGCAGAGGCCGCGTTCATCAACGCCGTCATTCCGTCCTTGCCCTTGGCATTCACGTCCGCACCTTTCTCGAGCAAGGCGCGCACGGTATCGGTGCGGCCGAAATAGGCTGCCCAGAGCAACGCCGTCCATCCGACGTTATCCTTCGCATTCGCGTCCGCGCCCTCCCCGAGCAACTTTTGCACTTCCGCAGTATTCCTGGCTTTGGCCGCGTCCAGCAGCTTTGTATCGAGGTCCTGACCGCGCGTGGACACGGAAAAACACAGGATCGCGGCGAGCATCCAGAGCGGTTTTTTCATGACCACCTTTCGGGGAACCTCGCGGCGCCCGGGCTCCGTGTCGTGCGGGCCGATTTCCAAGAGAGCGGAAATTGGCCGAGCATAGCTCCCGTAAGCAGCAGAGCTAATAACAATTTACTCGCGCGGGCCGGTGAAATCGCGCCATTCTTACGTAGTTTACATGATTGGACAATGACGATAGCCCCTTCGACCGGGCAGGCTTGGTGACACTCGGACGGCCAAAGCGCGAAGGTGCGGAGCGGAGCCGTGAGGATCATAGTCGGTAAGAGAAATTCAGGCACTGCCTAGGCATCCAGTGCCGCCGGAGCCGGCGGGGAGCTCGATCTGGTACTTGGTGCGGGCTTTTTCGGCGTGCTGTTCGAGGGCCAGGGCGATTAGTTTGTCGCTGAGTTCGCGGAAGGGAATGCCGCTGGCTTCCCACAGCTTCGGGTACATGCTGATGGAAGTGAAGCCGGGGATGGTGTTCACTTCGTTGAGATAGATCTTGCCGCCTTTTTTCTCGAGAAAAAAATCCACGCGAGCCATGCCGCTGAGTTCGAGCGCGCGAAATGCATCAACCGCGTACTTCTGGATTCTCTTCGCCTGCGCGGACTTGAGCTTCGCGGGAATCAGGAGTTGCGTGCCTTCTTCCAGGTATTTTGCGGCGTAATCGTAAAATTCGCGGTGTGGCACGATCTCGCCGGGGACCGAAGCCTTCGGATCGTGGTTACCCAGAACGGAAACTTCAATTTCCCGCGCGACCACGCAGCGCTCGATCAAAATTTTCATCGCAAATTCCGCGGCGAGATTCAGCGCCGGGGCCAGTTCCGCGCGCGAATGCACTTTGGTCATTCCCACGGACGAGCCCAGCGTCGCGGGTTTCACAAACACGGGGTACTTGAACTTCTTTTCGACCGCCGTTCGAATCTCTTTGGGATTGCGCTCCCAATCGGCGCGCTGCACGGCGATCCACGGCACCACCGGAATCTTCGCCACCTGCATGAGACGCTTCGAAACGTCCTTGTCCATTCCGATCGCCGAGCCAAGTACGCCGGCTCCGACAAACGGCAACCCCGCCAAGTCAAGCAGCCCTTGAATCGTTCCGTCTTCGCCAAACGTTCCGTGCATCACCGGAAAAACGACGTCGACTCGCTGCCCGCCACCGCTGCCGTCGAGTCGCACCAGTGCGGCATCCGACGGATCCGCCGTCATCATCACGCGCTGCCCGCCGCGCAACACTTCTGGCAGCATCTTTTGCGCGCCCGCGCCGATCAGCCAGTGTCCCTCTTTCGTGATTCCAATGGGCAACGGCTCGTACTTGTCGGGATCGAGGCCGCGAATCACCGAGGCCGCCGAGGCCAGGGAGACTTCATGTTCGCCGGAGCGTCCGCCGAAGAGGATGCCAATGCGGAGTCTTTTTTTGTTGTCAGGGGTCATGGGAGTGATCAGTTGTCAGTTTTTAGTTATAAGTGAAAAAACAGGATTGGTGGAGCGGTTGTTTTTGGTTGGGTTCTGAATTGACAACGGAGGCGGTAGAGGGCTCACAGTCGACAGTTAACAGGTGACAGTTCGAAAAGAAAGAGGGAAGAATCAGTGTCGTGGCCGGAAGCAATATTTTCGTAGGCTTTTTAACTGACAACTACCGATTGAAGACTGATCACAGGATTTTTTGGCCGAGGCCGGAGAGGACTAGTTCGACGCCGAGGAGCGCGGTGCGATTGTGTTCGTCGAGAATGGGATTGATCTCGACGACTTCGAGAGAAACCATGGACTCGGTATCAGCGATCATTTCCATGGCCAGATGGGCCTCGCGGTAGGTGACGCCGCCGCGGACGGGAGTGCCAACACCCGGGGCGTCGGCGGGATCGACGAAATCCATATCGAGGCTGACGGCGATACCGGCGGTGTCGTCCATAGCGTACTTGAGAGCGTCGGCCATGACTTCGCGCATGCCGCGCTCGTCGATGTCGCGCATGGTGAAGACGTGGATGCCGGATTTCTTGACGATCTTGCGTTCCTGGGCGTCGAGATCGCGCGCACCGACGATGACGATATTGCCGGGTTCGGCTTTAGGCTTGAAGCCCAGAAGGTCGACGAGTTCGGGCGCGCCATAACCCATGATGGCGGCGAGCGGCATGCCGTGAACGTTGCCCGAAGGAGAGGATTCTGGCGTATTCATGTCGCCGTGGGCGTCCAGCCAGAGGTAGCCGATCTGTTTCTTTTCTCGCCGGAACTGGTTGGCGACGCCGGCGGCCACACCCACGGCGATGGAATGGTCGCCGCCGAGCACGAGCGGGAGAAAACCTTCACTTAAAGATTTTTCGGCAGCGGCGGCGATGTCGCCGCAGGTCTCGGCAATCTCTTGCAAATATTTGGCGCGTTTTTCTCCAACGGGCATCTCTTCCGGTTGCTTCACGGAAAGATTGCCGATGTCTTCGACCTGCAGGCCGAGTTTCTTGATGCTGGCTTGCAGACCCGCGCCGCGAAGGGCGGAAGGACCCATGTCCACGCCGCGGCGGCTTTGGCCGAGGTCCATGGGGACGCCGATAATGCGAACTTTTTGGGCCATGCGATGACTCCGTGACTGGCGACTCATGACTGGTGAATAGCCGAGCGGGTGGCGCAGCGGCAGACCCTGCCACAAAATCCAGGCCAGTCCTTATCTCCACAGAATTACGGGAACAGCGGGAAAACTGGCGAACTACCCCGTCCTAAGGATACACGCGATAAATCATGCGAGGGAAGGGAATGACTTCGCGAATGTGTTCGGCGCCGCAAATCCAGGCGACGGTTCGCTCCAGGCCCATGCCGAAGCCGGAATGCGGCACGCTGCCGTAGCGGCGCAGGTCGAGATACCACTGGAAGGATTCTTCGGGCAGGTTGTGTTCGCGCAGGCGCTTCAAGAGCAAATCGTAATCGTGGATGCGCTGGCTGCCGCCGATGATTTCGCCATAACCTTCCGGAGCGATCATGTCGAAGGCGAGGGCAAGCTCGGGGCGCTGGGCGTCCGGCTGCATGTAAAAGGCCTTGATCGAAGTCGGGTAGTGGTGGATCAGCACTGGGCGATCGAAGGAGCTGGAGATGATGGTTTCTTCGTCGCCGCCGAAGTCGTCGCCGAACTTGGCGGGATTGCCGTTTTTGTTCAGCAGGGCAACCGCATCTTCATAGCTGATGCGCGGGAACGGGGGCTTCACGTTTTCGAGCTTGGAGGTATCACGCTTCAGGGTTTCGAGCTCGCGCGATTTATTTTTCAGGACGCCTTGCACGATGGCGTTGACGAGGCCTTCGCCGAGAGACATGGCTTCCTCGAACTCGACGTAGGCGGCTTCGGGCTCGAGCATCCAAAATTCGGTGAGGTGGCGGCGGGTCTTGGATTTTTCGGCGCGGAAGGTCGGACCGAAGGTGTAAACCTTGCCGAGAGCCATGGCGATGGCTTCGGCATAGAGCTGGCCGCTTTGGGTGAGATAGGCTTTTTGACCGTCGATGTAGTTGACTTCGAAAAGGGTGGAGGTGCCTTCACAGGCGGCGGGCGTGAACATGGGCGCGTCGGTGAGCGTGTAGCCCTGGCCGTCCATGAATTCGCGCGCGGCCCGGATGGCTTCAGCGCGAATGCGGAGTATGGCGGCCTGGCGCGGCGTGCGAATCCAGAGATGGCGCTGATCGAGCAGGAAATCGACGCCATGCTCTTTGAGCTGGATGGGAAAAGGCGTGCTTTCCGAAACTTTCTGGACGATCTGGATTTTGGTGACACCGATTTCGTAGCCGCCGGGGGCGCGCTTTTCCGCGCGGATTTTGCCGGTGACAATGACGCTCGATTCCTGGGTGAGGCCCTTCAGCGATTCGAACGCTTCAGGGTTTTCCTTGAGCGCGCAAACGCCTTGGATGATGCCTGTTCCATCGCGAAAAATCGGAAACAACAATTTGCCGGATTCTCGAAGATTGTAGAGCCAGCCCTTGAGGGTGACTTCCTGGCCGTCGTATTTGCCTGCCTGCTCGATGGTGATGGTCGTCATGGCGAGGTTATTTGCTTATATGCCAAACGAACAGTTTAGCA